>MDTB01144984.1_pt1 | contig 17582 bp, 11 predicted proteins | sample 811161 | NCBI WGS metagenome assembly MDTB01 (sample SAMN05326650, study PRJNA326480) | marine metagenome | isolation source: seawater | place: Mediterranean Sea | collected 2009
GATCCCCTTTATAAGCTACAGACAGTAGACGGTTTTGGTGCAGGAATTAAAAGGAGAACGGAACAATTATACTCCTTAAACGAATCATTTAGAGAACAGGTAGAACAGTATTGTTTTAATGACCTTGAGGTCAATATGATCCGCTTTTTTGTATATCACGATTTAGAGCCAGAAAATGATAACGATGACCCATATCAATTGGATGAATCACAGCTTGATTGGACTAGATATGATAGCAACCCTAATATTTCAAGGACCAGATATATTGGTGAGGCTTTACAAAACGCTTTTGACTTAAGTGTATATGGATTTGATCATATTATAGGAAATTGTAACAGTGCACCGGCTTGGCTTAAGACCAACGGACAACATAATAATGGCGGGACCTTGATAGCTGGTGGAGAATCAGAGTTCAGCGAATTCTTAATAGCCTTTTTAAACGGTATGGAATCAAGATATGGAATCAATGTTACTGCTATTTCCCCAACTAATGAACCTGACTTTGAAGTTTCATATGAGTCAATGAATACCACCCCTTCTGAATTATCAAGCATATTAATAAATTTAAATACCAGGCTATCAAATTCTAGTATGGACCATATTAAGATAGTCTCACCCGAGTGTTTTAGGGTCGAGTCCCAAAACTCAAACACCTCTACCACAAACTATATTAACTCAATGTTTCAAAATTCAGCAGTTGAAGAGGCTGTAGATATCATTGGCACACACACATATGCCGACCCTAATCATAATGCTAATTGGCCAGCATTAAAAGAGGCTTCAAATGGTAAGCCAGTATGGGTTACTGAGTCTGCAAGTCTTAGTAGCACTGATCAATCAATGACAGATGCAGCAAATTACATTAAGTGGATTATAAGGGGTTTTAACGAGGGGGGAGTTACTGCATACATGCTTCACTTATTTTATGAAGAAGCTGATAATAATGGATACTCAAGCTTAGTTGCATGGACACCTTTAGGCGAAATAATTTTGCCAAAAAGATACTTCTCATTTAAGCATTTTACTAATCTTGTTAAGAAAGGTTATAGTTTAATCAGTTCTTACTCTACAGATGAAAACGGAGTCTATGTTGCAAGTTTTATTTCAGAGGACGAGTCCAATCTAGTGGTTCAAATATTTAATGAGGGAAATGAAAAAGATTTTTCGATAGACATTCCGATTGGTGCAATATCAGTGGAAACTTTTTTAACCACCAATAATGACTCTGAAGAGTTTTCATCAATGGGTACAAATGAAATAGATTACTATAATAGGTACTTTACAGCTTTATTACCCGAGTTGTCTTTAACCTCCCTGGTTTTTGATATTGACGAATCCCTTTCAGACAGCGATTATGGTTTTATAAACAATAATCATTTTGAGCTTGAGATATATCCAAATCCATCAGAAGATCAAATTAATTTGATTTTTCCAGATCAATCAAATTATAACATTACGATTTTCGATTTAAAAGGTCAAAAAATAATTGATTTAATTAATGAAGATAAAGAAGTAATAATTGATATTTCAATTTTAGAAAAAGGCACGTATTTGTTAAATATTAATTCTTTATTAAACCAAAAAATAATAACAAAAAAGATAATTAAACAATGATATTAAACAGGTTTACTCATTTTATTTTAATTATTTTTTTATTGTTTTTCAATAGTTTGTATGCTCAGAAAGAATCAAAAACTCCAAATGTAATTTTCTATCTTTCTGATGATCAGGATTTACTTGATTACGGCGTTTACGGTAATCCAAAAGTGAGAACTACTAATGTTGACCTTCTTGCAAGTCAAGGCATGAAGTTTACAAATTTTTATACAGGACAAGCAATATGTGCACCAAGTAGATCCCAAATTTTTACTGGGATGTATCCTGTGAAAAACGGATGCATGGCTAATCATATTGGTGTAAAGCCTGACATTAAAAGTATTACATCATTATTAAAGGAATCAGGATATGAAGTAGTTTTAGCAGGTAAGAGTCATGTTAAACCAAATAAAGTATTTGACTGGACTCATTATTTTCCAAAACTGAATAATAGATACTTACCCCTTTACAAAATTGATGACTATCTAAAAAAAGTAGATAAACCATTTTGTTTAATTATTGCCTCAGATTATCCTCATGGCCCATATCCAAAAACTTCAAATTACAGTAAAGAAGATATTTTTGAATTACCATATGATCCATCTTATGTAGGAAATCATAAGCCAGGTTACTATCAAAATATTCAAGATGACAATGATCAACTAGGGCAAGTTTTAAATATGGTTGATAATTATGGTCTTAGAGAAAATACAATGTTTATCTATGCTTCTGATCATGGATTAAGCGGAAAGTGGAGCTTAAAAGAGCAAGGGCTTCGTGTGCCTTTCATTGTCAGATGGCCCGGAAAAATTAAAGCCAATACTACTTCTGAAACACTACTATCTCTTGTTGATGTTTTGCCGACTATATTAGACGTTTCCGACACTGAAATTCCAATCGAAATTGATGGAAAGAGTTTTCTTGAAATCTTAATCGGTAGTAATAGGAAAATTAATGACTATGTTTTTGGGGTTTCAACAAGACAAAACATTAGACAATGTAAAATATTTCCGTCAAGAATGGTAAGAGGTGAAAGATATAAGCTTATCAGAAACTTTAATTCCGTTGAAGTTGTTAATTCAAACTTAGGTGATAATTCAGTAATAAACACATTTGCTAAAATTGGCGCTGAGTCTTTTCCAAATATTCCCTATGAAGAATTATATGACTTGTCAAGAGACCCCTACCAAAAAAGAAATTTAATAAATGATCCCAAACACAAAGAGATAAAAATTAGGCTGTCAGTTGCTCTTGAAAATTGGATGAAAAGTCAAGGTGATTTTCTGCTTGATAATCCAATTTCGTTATTGAAGCCTACTCTCCACCCTTTGGATAAAACATCTAAATGGAACAATGTTCCAGATAATTTAATTGGGAAAATAAATGATGTTGATTATGTTAAACTCCATTATTAGTGTGTATAAAACAAAACTCATATTATCCTTTTTGTTGCTTTTTTATTCATGCTCTGATAATTTAAGAGTTTCAGACACGCCCATTAATGTTGTATGGATAAGCTGCGAAGATATGGGTCCTATCTTGGGGTCATATGGAAATGACATAATCAAAACTCCAAACCTTGATAAGATTGCTTCTGAAGGAGTTAGATATACTAATGCCTATTCAACCGTTGGAGTGTGTGCACCAAGCAGATTTTCTATTATAACCGGCATGTATTCAGCTAGGCTTGGAGCTCATAATATGAGAACAGGAGATTTTCATAATTATAAAACCCCCGAACAGTTATCATATAGAAAAAATATCGGGGTTATTGATAAAGAAGGAAAAAATATTCCCGAGTATGAAGTAGTACCTCCAACATATGTTAAACCCTTTACTGAGATTTTAAGAACCAAAGGATATTATTGTGCCAATAATTTTAAATGTGATTATCAATTCAATGCTCCATTTACAGCCTGGGATGAGATTTCGTCAACAGTAAGTTATCGGGACGCACCAAAAGATAAGCCGTTTTTTTATGTGTGGAATACTTTACTGACACATGAATCTAGAATATGGGAAAGAAGTAATCAACCCCTAACGGTCAAACCAGAGGATATTATAATTCCATCATATTTCCCAGATATTCCAGAAGTTAGAAATGATATTGCAAGAAAGTATTCTAATATTGAAGCAATGGATAAAAAAGTTGGGGAATTGATGGGTCAACTAGAGGAGGATGGATTGTTGGAAAATACTATTATTATGTTTTGGAGCGACCACGGAGGAAATCTTCTTAGACAAAAAAGAGCTGTCGGAAATAGCGGGCTTAATGTACCTTTAATTATTAGATACCCAAATAAAATGGATGCTGGCAAAGTTGATGAAAGAATTGTTTCGTTAATGGATCTAGGCCCTACTTTACTATCTCTTTTAAATATTGAACCTCCTAAGCATTATGATGGTAAGGCTATAGCTGGACCTTACGAAGATAGCCCTAGAAAATATGCATTTGGAACTGCAGATCGATTTGATGAAAGCACTGATATGCAAAGGTCTGTTTTAGACGGAAGATATGTCTATATAAAAAACTTTATGCCAGAGCAACCTTTGATCTATCGTAATAAATATAGAGAGAGAATTACCATGAACTCTAAACTTATTCAAATGGACAGTTTAGATATGTTATATGGAGATGCAAAATACATATTTATGAAAACAAAGCCTTCAGAGGAGTTTTATGACCTAGTTAATGATCCTTATGAGGTTAACAATATTATCGACGACCCAAAACAAGCTGATAGGATAAACAATTTTAGAGTTGCATTAGAAAATTGGCAGAAAGAAATTAATGATCAGGGCTTCATTGCTGAAAACAAATTAGTTCAATCATTTTGGCCAAACATGATTCAGCCAAAGACAGAAAATGTTGAGTTTAAAATTAGGGATGATGGTTTATACGAATTGACCTCAATTACAGATGGAGCATCAATAGGCTATCAAATAGATGAAAAAATAGGAACGAATAGTTGGAGTTTATACCACACACCAATTACAATTGGAGATAAACAAAAAATTGTTGCAAGAGCAATTAGAATCGGATATAAGGCTTCAGAAATCACATCAAACTAAATTTATAATGAAAAAAATCTTAGTGATTATTTTAGGAGTATTTCTAGTATCATGCGATGATCAATTTGAACAAAAACACAATATACTTTTTATTTCAATTGATGACTTAAGACCAACAATGAACTCATATAATTATGAGAAGCAAACAATGATTACCCCTTACATGGATAAGCTAGCATCGCAGGGTGTACAATTTAATAATGCTTTTACCAATATAGCAGTTTGTGGTGCAAGTAGAGCAAGTATTATGACCGGTGTGAGGCCTAGCGAGAAAAGGTTTAATGACTTTTCTACAAGAGCATCAGTTGATGCTCCATACGCAATTCCACTAAATCAGATTTTTAAGGAAAACGGATATGAAACTATTTCATATGGAAAAATTTATCATCATAATGATGACTTTGCACAACATTGGACAGAGAAAGATGGAGGTGCTGATCAAGCTGATTTTCAAGATCCTGAATCTATTAGATTAAGAGACAATGCTGAAACAGGTGAGTACGGAAAGAAAAATCCAATTGTTGAATATCCAGATGTAGGTGACTATGCATACAATGACGGAAAAATTACACTTAAAGCAATTAAAAAGTTTAATGAGTTTAGTGGTAATGGAAAACCTTTTTTTATGGCTATCGGATATGTTTCTCCACACCTTCCTTTTATACAACCCAAAAAATATTGGGATATGTATGATCACGATAAAATTAAATTAGCAGACAATACATATCAACCCTTAAATGCCCCTGACATAGCAATTGAAGCACAACATAATTCAGCTGAATTAAGAAAAAATTATCTTGGGATTCCTGCAGATGGTTTATTAGATAAATCATTATCAAAAGACTTAATTCATGGTTATTATGCCAGTGTTTCATACATGGATGCAATGATTGGAAAATTAATCGAAGGATTAGAAGAGGCAGGATTAAGAGAAAATACAACAATAATTTTATGGAGTGATCATGGATATTTCTTGGGTGAACATGGTTTCTGGTGTAAGCATAGTACTTTTTACGAAGCAGTCCAAATTCCGTTGATTATATCTTCTCCAAAATATAGTGCTAAAGAAAATTCAGATTCTTTCGCTGAGTTAGTTGACATATACCCAACTATTTGTGAACTTGCGGGAATAAAACCACCAAATTATATACAAGGACAAAGCTTAACATCGGTTCTTGAAAACCCAAAAACTATTTTAAAAGATGAGGTTTACACTAGGTATAAGCAAGGCGAAGCAGTCATAGATAAAAACTATTCTTACACCGAATTTGTAATAGGAGAAAAATATTTAGGAAATATGCTTTATGATATGCAAAACGATAAAAAGCAAAATGTAGATATTTCGAAACTCCCTGAAAATAAAGAGTTAGTTAAAAAATATAGTATTAAATTAGAAGAAATGAGAAATTTTGTAAACAAGGACCCTTTTCAAAATCAATGAAATTAAGTCATGGCAGTATTTAAAACATATAGATTTTTTCTTTTTTTCATTCTAACTATTCAGTTGGTGAAAGCACAGGACTTCTATGTTTCTGATTTAAATGGTTCAGACAATAATTCAGGAACAACTGAGTCTCCTTTTAAGACCATAAATAAAGGAATTTCAATGGTAAGTGCTGGCGGAACAGTGTATGTTATGGAGGGTATTTATCAAAATGCAAATTATGGCACTGTTGATCCTTCAACCAATACAAACATGAATAATCCACATGTGGTTACTATAAATAAATCAGGAACCGAGGGTGCGCACATTACATTAAGAAATTACCCTGGACATACACCTAAAATTCAATTTGACGGACGAGGTGGTATCGTTATTTCTAATAATATGAATTATATAATCGTTGAGGGATTTGAGGTCGAAGGTCCAGCACAAGATATTGATTATGATATGGCAGAGGCAGATAGAAATTATAAAATTGAGATGGCAGAGGATGAAGATGATTCTACAAATTATAACCATTCTTATTTTGGAGGAAAAGGAATATGGGGAGGCTACGGAGCTCACCACAATATCATAATAAGAAATAATATTGTACACGACACGTGTGGTTCTGCAATTAGATTTAATGACAGTGATCATATATTAATAGAAAACAATATAGTTTATAATTCAAACTGGTGGACCTCCTCAGCATCAAGCGCAATTGTTTTGGCTGAATCCGTAGCAGTTTCGGGCGATAATACCGATGATATTAAAATGATAATTCGTGGAAATATAGTTTATAATAATTGGAATAGGATTAGATTTTATGTGACACAACTACCAGATAATTCAGGTAATAATAATCCAAATTATGGAACAGCAAACTTTCAATCAATATGGGATGGTCAAGGAATATATGTAACACGAAGTGATCCTGAGTATAACGGGACTTTCTTATTTGAAAATAACTTATGTTTAAATAATGGTAAAAACGGAATTAATTTTGACCATTCAGAGTCTGCCTCAGCAATTTATCAAAACAATACACTTTACTATAATGGTGTGCACGAAATTATTCAAGATATCTCCGAAGCAGAAGGTAATTTAGCGCACAGAGGGCAAAAGGTTGGGGGCATAAAAGCAAATAACGTTTTAAATGCTACAGTTGTGAATAACATTATCGTTACAAGAGATGATGAGTTTTCTGCACTTGCCCTAAATAATGTTACTGGTACACGGGTCGCTGTTGATAATATAATTGTTAATGGAACATATTCATGGCCAGCTGATGAAGAAAACAACCTGATCAATATTGATCCTTTATTTGTTTCAGCCCCTGAAACAGTGGATGGTCCTTTATCAATCGAAGGCACAGACTTTTCACTTTCTGAAGGATCCCCAGCAATAAATGCAGGAAATCCAAGTTATAGTCCAACCCATGATATTGAAGGAAATCCAAGGCCAATTCAATCCAGTGCAATTGCATCTACGAGTTTTGAAAATGCAACTGGTGGATGGACTGCATTTGGCCCAACAGTTACAGTTCAAACCTCAAATAATGAATCACACTCCGGTGAAAAAAGTTTATTTACTACTGACAGAACAGCAAGTTGGCATAGTCCAAGGATTTTATTAAATAACTTATTGAATCAGGGCGATACATATACATTTTATGTTTGGGTAAAATTAGAAGATGGTGAAACAGGGACCTCGCAATTAACAATAAAAGACGCAGACGAAGATGAGTATTATAATTTAACAGATGTTATTGAAGTTTCTGATCAAGAATGGACTTTGCTTTCAGGAGATTTTACGCATAATATTTCTAATAATTTCTTTTTGTATGTAAAAGGGCCACCAGTTCAAGGGGGTATCGGAGCCGATTATTACATTGATGATTTTTCGCTTGTAACACAAGGTTCACCTGCGGTTGATTTTGAAAATGCTGTTGATATAGTTGATATTGGAGCATACGAATTTAGCGTAAGTGAATGCTCAAATGACAACACACCACCTGAAATTTCATGTGATCCCTGCAGTTTTGAGTATGAAATAGGCTCTTTTGATCCCAATGATATTTCAGAAATAGAGCTGGATATTGAGTCCAGCATCACCTCTTATGATATTTGTGATGGTTATCTTCCAGTCGCAATTACCGACCACAATTTATCTAACACGCCTGGATCATATTTTATAATTTTCACAAGCCAAGACTATTCAGGTAACTCTGCAAATATTGAAATTGAAATTGTAGTAGTAGATCCGCTGTCTGTTTCGGAAAACACCATTGAAAATATATTTTTATTTCCAAACCCTGCAGAAAATATTGTCAGGATTTATAATATTTATTCAGAGACAAATATTTCCATACATAACATATTAGGAAAAAATTATAAATCAATTCAAATAAATAATCTTGAAAGTAATTCAATTTCTATAAATATTTCAAGCCTTGATACAGGCATCTATTTTATAAGAATTGAAGACATAAACACTGGGTATTTAAAAACCCTAAGGTTAATTAAAAAATAATATTATATAAACTAAATAATCAACTATGAAACCAAATATTAAATTTATTTTATTACTGTTTACAGTTCTGTTTTATACCAATTCCTATGCTCAAAAAACCTTAGAATTAAAGAATTCAAATTTGGAAGGCGTAAGTCCTGAGGGTAAGTTTTGGTGGTGGAATAACGTAACACGAAAGGGTGCTGATGCTACATTTTCTGTAGAGGACTTCGACACAAACCCAGGGAGTCAAAGAGCTCTAAAAGTCGAAACACATCAACTAGGTGAAAAAGGCTATCACCTAAGTTCACAATTTAATCAAAAGTTTAAGGGAAAGGTAGGAGATGCAGTCACCATAATATTTCATGCTAAGAACAAAGGAGGAAAGGGAAAAATGAAAGTTGTGATTCAGTCTGATGTTCAAGGTAGTTATCAAGGAAAAGATTTTATATTAACCGAAGACTGGACTAAATATTCCCATACTTTTAGTTTAAAATCTGACAGTTCAAATCAAGCAATTAGATTTTGGTACATGACTCAGGGTACTGAATTTTACTTAGATGATGTTTCCATATCAAAATAAACAACTAATATGAAAAGAATTTTAATTTCTCTATTTATTACCTTACCATTACTTGCTTGCTCACAAGAAAAACCTAACTTAAAAGAAAAATATGCTGAATACTTTTTAATCGGGGCAACAATTAATCAGCAGGATTATCAAATTATTGATAAAGATGAAAAGATTTTAAAAATTGTTGCTGAAGATTTTAATTCAGTAACTCCTGAAAATTCTATGAAGTGGATGCACTCTCATCCGGAGTATTCAAAATATACATTTTCAAATGCTCAGAAAATTACAGATTTTGCTAAAGATAATGACATGTATTTGTTGGGCCATACCTTGGTTTGGCATAATCAAGTTCCTGAGTATGTTTTGGAAATTAATGATAAAGCTAAATTCAACCTACATTTAAAAAATCACATATTTCAACTAGTTACAAGATTTAAAGGCAAGGTTGATATGTGGGATGTTGTAAACGAAGCCTTAAATGATGATGGTGCTTTGAGAGAGACTGTATTTCTTGAAATGATTGGGGATGATTACATTGAAAAAGCATTTCAATATGCAAATGATTCTGATCCAAATGTTGAACTTGCCTATAATGATTATAATCTATGGAAACCAAAAAAGAGAAAAGGTGCAATACAAATCATTAATTCTTTAAAAGAAAAAGGAATTAGAATTGATGCCGTTGGAATCCAAGCTCATTGGGATCTTCATTTCCCAAGCATTAAAGAAATTGAAGAAACAATTGTTGATCTAGCAGCAACTGGAGTTGATGTTATGATAACTGAGCTTGACATAACGGTAATTCCAAACCCTTATGAGTTGGCAGGAATTGCAAGAGAGGAATTTAAAAAATTTGAAGGTAATAAAAAATGGGACCCATATCAATCAGGAATACCTAACAATATCCAGAAAAAATTAAGCAAGAGATATAAAGAGATTTTTGAGCTATTTGTAAAGCACCATGATAAAATTAGCAGGGTAACTTTTTGGGGCACCACCGATAAGTATACGTGGAGAAATGAAAATCCTATTAGAGGTAGAACAGACTACCCTTTACTATTCAATAGACTCTACAATAAGAAGCCTGCATATTTTGAGCTACTTGACATTGATCCTTCAAATATTAAATAATATATGATGACACAACCACTTTCAATAAAAGAAAAAATTGGATACAGTCTTGGAGACTTGTCAGCTAATCTTGTATTCCAAACTTTAATTACCTATTTAGCATACTTCTATACTGACATATATGGACTAAATGCAGATGATGCTACTGCAATTATATTTATAGTTGGTACTGTTGCAGCAATAGGATTTAATCCAATTGTTGGTGCATTGGCTGATCGAACAAATAGTAAATGGGGGAAGTTTAGACCTTGGATATTTTGGACTGCGGTACCTCTTGGAGTAACGTCAGTACTAGCATTTACCACTCCAGATTTTTCATATAATGGGAAAGTTATTTATGCTGTTGTGACTTATACACTATTATTACTTTTATATGCTGGAAGTAATCTTCCATACTCGGCATTAAGTGGAGTAATTACTGGAGACATGAAAGAAAGAAATAGTATTTCGGCATACAGATTTGTTGCTGTAATGTTTGCTCAATTTTTTGTTCAAGTATTCATGCTGCCTATCATAATGTATGCTGGAGATCGAGACAAAGCTCTTGGTATAGAAATCACAATGACATGGCTTGCTATTATCGGAACAATACTTTTGATAATTACATTTATCACAACGAAAGAAAGAATTATTCCTAAACCCGAACAATCATCTAGCTTAATAGAGGATATAAAAGATTTAATAAAAAATACTCCATGGATAATAATGCTAACGGTTACTATCCTGCTTTTTACAACTTTAGCTATGAAGGGTGGTGCTTATGTTTATTATTTTGAAAATTATGTTTCAAAAAACTCTTTAAGTGATTTCATTTCTCCAATTATTGATTTTTTGTCAAGTATTGGAATTAACTTTTTTGGGAATGATCCTGTTTCTGCTGGTTTTGGACTCTTTAATGCCGGCGGTATTATATTCATGATTGTTGGAATTGGCTTATCAAAAACATTAGCAGATAAGTATGGTAAAAGAAATGTATTTGGAGTCTTTTTATTTATTTCAACTTTATTCATTTTAGTTTTCTATATTCTTTCGCCCGATTCAATTAGTTTGATTTTTGGAGCTCAGATATTTCATGGTTTCTTTTATGGTATAACAATACCTCTTCTTTGGGCTATGATTGCTGATGTAGCAGATTATTCAGAGTGGAAAAATAACAGAAGAGCTACCGCAATAATTTTTTCAGCAATGATGGTAGGATTAAAGCTTGGCTTAAGTATTGGAGGCGCATTAGTAGCATCTATATTAGGTAGTTATGGTTACGTTCCCAACAGTGCTGGTGAGCAAACTGAATCTGCCATTTTAGGTACTAAAATGCTTATTAGCGTATTTCCATCAATACCATTTTTACTAGCAGGAGGACTACTATTCTTTTATATCATTGACAAGAATCTTGAAGATAAAATTGAACAAGATTTATTGAACAGAAGAAAGGATTAATTGAATTTATTATGCCTGAAGAAAGTATTGATCATATAGATTTTGAAGACTTAAACAAAAGGGCAATTTCTAAGCCCATAGTAACGCATTTATATACTGCTGATCCATCTGCACATGCCTTTAACGGAAAGATATATATTTATCCATCTCATGATATAGATGCTGGCGATGCATTTGATGATTTGGGCAGTCATTTTGCTATGGCAGACTATCATGTGTTTTCAATGGAAGACATAGATAGTGTTGTCAAAGATCATGGAGTTGCATTACATGTAGACAATGTGAAATGGGCTGAAAAACAAATGTGGGCACCAGATGCTAATGAAAAAGATGGAAAGTTTTATCTGTTTTTTCCTGCTAAAGATTATGATGGTATTTTTAGAATTGGGGTTGCAATTAGCGATAAACCTTATGGGCCGTTTATTCCTCAAGAAGAACCAATTAAAGGTAGTTATTCAATCGATCCCGCAGTATTTAAAGATGATGATGGATCATACTATATGTATTTTGGTGGAATTTGGGGAGGTCAATTACAAAGATGGAGATCGGGTATTTTTAATGCTAGTGAGCCAACGAGTCCTACTGCGTTTTTACCTTTAGACAATGAACCTGCTTTACTCCCATTAGTTGCTAAAATGTCAAATGATTTATTAGAGTTTAACGAAAAACCAAGGGAAGTTAAAATATTAGATGAAGCCGGTAATTTACTTTTAGCAGGTGATAAAGAGCGGAGATTTTTTGAAGCGGCTTGGGTTCATAAATATAATGACAAGTACTATTTTTCTTATTCAACAGGTGACACACATTATATATGTTATGGAATTGGAAACAACCCGTACGGTCCGTTTACTTACAAAGGAAAAATTTTAAATCCAGTAGTTGGATGGACATCACATCATTCAATATGTGAATTTAAAGGTAAGTGGTACTTATTTTATCATGACTCCTCACTTTCAAAAGGGGTCACACACCTAAGATCTGTTAAAATATCAGAACTAAATTATAATGATGATGGCACTATTCAAACATTAGACCCTTATCTATAATTATCAGCATCATACAGTGCTTTGAGCACAGAATAATAAGCACCTTTTCTTGAATAATCTTTATTTACCATCCAAGCTTTCTGATCTTTTCTCCATCCTCCATACGGGATATCATCTCTAAAACCCCAATCACTAATTATTTTTACCCCAGCTTCTTTTGCTGTTTTAACAAGGTTGTAATATATTTTATTTTGCTCCTCAAAAAACCACTTCCAGTCATCCTCGGATTTAATCACGTCAGAAACTTTTTTATGATTTCCTCCTTGCCCCCAAAGATTTAAACCTACGTCAAGCTCGGTTATATAAACCTCAACTCCTAAATCAATAAATCGTAAAATATTTTTTCTCAAATTTTTATAATTGTAATTTATTCCTGCATTTAAATGACATTGAAAACCAACAGCATCAACTTTAACGCCGGTATTTTTTAAGTGCTTGATTAATTGGTAAACACCATCAGCTTTTTTCCCTCCAAACGCTATATTAAAATCTCTGATTTCCAATTTTGCACCGGTTAAATTAGATGCCACATCAAAAACTTTTCTCACAAATATTGGATGTTTGTCATTAATTTTTTGTTCTCCCTCAAGCCCTGACAGGTCTTTTTCAAAACCCATATCCATCCATTTACAATCCTCTTTTTCGTCTCCAGAAACTCTATATTTTCCAGATTTACCCATTGCAAAAATTTCATTTATTACATTGAATACATCAACTTTGTTTTTATTATCATTAGCATTCAAAATATCAGAGACAAATAGCTCAATAATATACTCTAGCTCTTCTGCATTGTAATCTGTTTTTGAAAACCATGTGGGAAAATATTTATTAGGAAAAATCAAACAATGATGCATTATATGAAATTCATTTTCTACACCCCAGTTAACTAATTCATCAAAATATTTTGTTTCAATTTTAAAATTTTTTAATGAATTTGGTTTTTTCTTTGGCCAAAATCCTCCATCCCACGCTGGGTATATTGAAGGCTGTATTCCAGTATAATTTTTTAATACAAACTCTCTGTTTTTTTTAGCTTCTGTACCACGTAAAATTGCCTTGTTTCTCTCACCTCTTACTTGAGTTGTAATAATTAAATCTCCTGAGTAATCTTTAAGAAAAGCATCTTTATTATAATTTTGGGATTGTATATCTACCGATATTAAAACAATTATGCATAATGCACGCGTTATTATTCCTTTCATATTTACTATTTATACTTAAATAAAGTTATGATAATTATTAAATTTTCATGATATTTAATAATAAGAAATTGACCAAAAATTATGATTCAGCTTCGTCTATTTAACTATTTGTTATTTATATCCTTAATATCATCAGTATTTACCACCCAATCTCAGGAAACGGAAAAACCAAATATTTTATTTATTTCGGTTGATGACCTAAAACCAAGTATTGGAAGTTTTGGTGATAAGTTTGCGGTAACACCAAATATTGATGAACTTTCAAAAGAAGCAACAGTTTTTTTAAACAATCAAAATCAACTTGCTATTTGTGCTGCTTCAAGGGTCAGCTTTTTGACTGGCCTAAGACCTGATAAAACAAAAGTTTGGGATCTGAAAACAAAGATGAGAGATATGAACCCAGAGGTTTTAACACTACCTGAACACTTTAAAAATAACGGATACCATACAATTGGCGTTGGAAAAATATATGACCCAAGAGCAGTCGATGGCGGGAGAGACAGAAGATCATGGTCAGTTCCTTTTGTAACCCAAAATCAATTAACATTTTCTGATGGATATAGTTTTCCATCTGGGGGTTTTTATCAAGGTAAAGAGAATAGAGCTATAAGAGCAAAGCTTAGACAAGAGGCTATTGATAAAGGAGTTAACAACTTGAATAAGTACGAGTCAGATAGATTTAAGCCACCATATGAAAATGCTGATGTTCCAGACGGAGCCTATATGGATGGGGCAATTGCCAATAGAGCTATCGATTTAATTGATCAAATGGATAGTTCACAACCATTTTTCTTGGCTGTTGGTTTTTTAAGACCCCACCTTCCTTTTAATGCCCCAACAAAGTATTGGAATATGTATCAAGAAGATGAAATTCAATTAGCCGAGTTTCAAACTAAATCCAAAAATCCTGTAGATATTGCTTATAAAGGTGGATGGGAAATAAACACATATAAAGCCCCTGGAATTGAATATATAGAAAACGATGAAGGGCTTTTGATTCTCCCTGATGAAATCCATAGAAAATTAATTCACGGTTATTATGCTGCAACAAGTTATATTGATGCCCAGATAGGTAAAGTTATTGCCAAATTAAAAGAAAAAGGATTAGATAAAAATACAATTATCGTTTTATGGGGTGATCATGGATTTCATCTAGGTGATCACAGTATGTGGACAAAACATACCAACTTTGAGCAATCAACTAGATCTCCATTATTAATCAAAGACCCAAGAATTAAAAAAACAGTAAGTGTAAATTCACCTACTGAATTTATTGACGTATTTCCGACACTTTGTGACTTGGCAGAATTAGAAATTCCCAAAGTACTTGACGGAATAAGTTTAAGACCTCAAATAATGGGAGAACAAACAACATCAAAAATATTTGCTGTCAGTCAATATCCAAGACATGGAAACATTATGGGCTATAGTTTTAGAACTAACAGACATCGATATACCGTGTGGGTAAAAAATAAAAAGAGCACTGAACCAATATATGTTGAAGACATATTTGCAGAAGAATTATATGATTATGACAACGACCCCCTTGAAACTGATAATATCATTAATTACCCTGAACAACAAAGAATCAAGACTACATTTCAAACTTTAGCAGCTAGATTTTTTAATACCCAAATTGTTAATGAGCCTGAGCCAGTCACTAATAAATTAAACAAACAATATATAAAAGCAGCACCAAATAATAAATGGGCAAATGAACGATCAAAAGTTATAACTAGATATGTAGCTACTGAAATGCAGATGAATAAAAATCAAGCTAAATTTTTACAAGAAACTCTGTACGATAAGTATGCAAGAAACAATGATCTTACATCTTCTAAAGGTCTTTTGAAGGATCAAATTGAAGAAATATACAGAGAAACTTTTTCAATGTCTAGCCAACAATTAATGACCAAATTTACAAAGAAACAATTTGAGAGAATTAGCGAACTGGAAAGAGAAATGATGCAACAACTAAGGAATTAAGAAACATAATGTATTCCTATAGACTTGTACTTTTTTCATTTTTTTTAACAGTCACTCAATTTGTCTATTCGCAAAATAAAAGTGTCAATATAGAATCCGAAAAGGTTATATATAAGTCAATTGATAATATTGATTTGAACCTTTATATATTTAGACCTACAGATTTTAATAATTCAAAAATATATAATAGTATTATATTTTTTCATGGCGGGGCTTGGAATACTCAAAATAATAGCCAGTTTAAAAGACATTCAATGTACTTTGCTTCCCGTGGTATTGTTGCAATTACAGCTGAATACAGGGTTACAAGTATTCACAACTCAACACCTTTTCAATCTTTAGAAGATGCAAAGTCTGCCATTAGATACGTTAGATTAAATGCTAAATCTTTATCTATAAATCCTGATAAAATTGCTGTCAGTGGTGGTTCAGCAGGGGGCCATCTTGCAGCTGCAGCAGCAAATATTTCCAAATATGATAATATTAATGAGAATCTCAAAATAAGCTCAAAACCAAATCTTTTAATTTTATATAATCCAATATTGGATACTACGCCAAATGCTTGGGGATATGGTTCGTTTATTAGAAGAATAGGAAATAAGACAACGGATAACCCAAAAGAGATTTCCCCGATTCATCATATTTCTAAAGATACTCCTCCAACTATTATTTTAACTGGAACTAAAGACAATAAAGTGCCAGTAAAAAAAATAAATAAATACAAGGAAATAATGAGTTCAAAAGATGTCCGATGTGATGTAATTTTTTATCAAGATGCTGAACATGGTTTTTTTAATAGAGGAGATTATTTTATAGATACAGTTTTTCAGACAGATATTTTTTTAAAATCCAATTGGTATTTATCAGGGCCACCAACAATAAAATAATTAGCCAGTAAAATAGTTTAAAATTGCAACAACTATGATTACTAGAATCACTGATAAAATCAAATCTACTTTTTCATAGCTATTTTTATTTTCTAACTTCTGCTCCTTTGTTAATGTCCCAAATGATAGACCTGCAATTTTACTATATTCGGGTTCAGTCGTAGAAAGCGTCACACTTACACACAATAGAATTGAAAAAACAAACATCAGTATTGCCATATGTGAAAAATTAATTGTAGCAAAAACAAACATATAACTATCAACTATTGTATCTGATGATATTTCAGGCTGAAAATAAATTTCTGAACTAAGCCTCATAATTAATAGAATTAAACCAGCCATTAGAGTTGTTATAGCTGCTTTTGAATTCACCCTTTTCCATAGAATACCTAAAATAAAAACAGTAGCTACTGGTGGGGCAATGTAGGATTGAACATTTTGCAGATACTGATACATAACACCACCACCGATTTTTTCCATAATAGGAATCCAAATTATTCCAAGAATCACTATTACAGTAGTAGCTAGCTTACCAATATTTAATAATTTTTTCTCTGATTCATTAGGTTTTAATTTTTTGTAAATATCGATTGTAAATATCGTTGAGCATGAATTAAATACTGATGCAAGTGAGCTCATTAATGCTGCCATTAAACCGCCTGCCACCAGCCCTTTTAGACCAACTGGAAGCAAAGTTTTAACAAGCATAGGATA
>MDTB01006064.1_pt1 | contig 17578 bp, 14 predicted proteins | sample 811161 | NCBI WGS metagenome assembly MDTB01 (sample SAMN05326650, study PRJNA326480) | marine metagenome | isolation source: seawater | place: Mediterranean Sea | collected 2009
CGGGGCCTTGAACGGTCGGCCACCAAAAAATTTCAAACTTTTGAACAATTTTTCATCTTTGGCATGGAGGCAGGTAGACACGCCCAGAGAGCGAAATTTTTATATGTTTATTGGCTCCAGCGCGAAAAGACACGCCCTGCCAAAGTTGCAATGCATCGCGGAGGAGCTGCCCGACTATATGTTTTACGTCATCGGGAATGTGAGTCCCGGACCAGCAGCGGAAAACATCGCTTACCTTGGGCATAAAACGGCAACAGAATTAGATGCCTTTGAATTTTCAGGCTATGGCATCGGCTCTTTAGCTCCAGACGTAGTGGGGTGGTCGAGTAACTCCACCCTTAAGGGCGCGGATTACCATGCACTGGATTTACCGTTCTTTCAAAAAATTGCGGAGCAGAATGCCACTGAAAGCTTCTGTTTGGTCTCCCTTAATACAAAACACATTCGTGAATTCTGTGAGGCCTGGCGACATAAAAATATCGATAATCAGACGCGCGCCCACTTCCTTCCAAGTCATTTCTGCAGCCAGCTTCGCGCTGAATTCGAAGCGCGTTGATGGCTAAAATTTATTGCGTCTTTTCAGGGGACGACTCTAAGGGCGCTCAGCGAGTCGGATTACGGGGAATGCAGAACCTGGTGCCTCAAGACAACATAATGCTGCTTACCGAGAACAAGGATGTATTTTCTGCAGAGGTCATAGCAACAGTTAGCGCCGGTAGTGTTATCGAGGACCTTAGGCTACTCTCGGTCTGTCAAATAAAGCTTCGGCAGCGCCCGGGGGAGAAGTTACTATTTACAATGGGAAAGAAAGATGCAGTTGCAAGTATTAAGGCTGTTTCAGATGGCAGCGAACACCTAACCTTCGCGGGCGTATCCCTTTCGCCAGTTTCAGAAAACCTTCGTTGCTTGCACGGCTGGCAAAGGGAATTTCAGAAAGATTACACAAGCAGCGATGTAGCCCTTGGCCTATCTTGGTATGTGGGCTGCCGGCTTTCCATAATAAATGCCGTAACCCATGGCTTGGCGTGCAGCTCATCCTACATCGGGGAATACCAGCTGATTAAAGGCTTGATGCCAGACTCGACCAAACTGGTTTCTAACCCAGACACGGACGTAGATCGAGTTCTGGACGCCTCAACGCGAGCCGACGGGGCCGAACCGAAAGCCCTTTTTGCACCAGAGAAACGCATGGATCAAATTCAATCGTCACTGCTGAGCTATGCATAGCTCGAGTTCATCAACGCATAGGGCAGAGGGCATCAACGTCTTATGGCTCTTTCCCGTTATCGTTCCCTTTATCAATCAGAGTTTTGAGTTTTTGTGGGGCGTAACTTCCTACCTTGTGCTATTCCCGTTGGCCATATGGATGTTCTTCCTCATTGTAAGAAGAATAAGCTTCACCCAGATCGACGTATTGAATTTAACGTTGGCGTTATCATTGATCCTGGTCATTGGGAGTGCATTCTACGACTCTGGAGCGACTGCAGCGCTCGCGATCAGTTTATTTTATCTGTTCTTTTTTGCAGCGGGCTGTTGCATCCGTGGTGGTGGGGTGATCAACGTCCCCGTTAACTTTTTTGTCGTGATCATGTTTTTCGTCTTTTTGCTCGAGATGAATGGCTTTGCCAGAAATTTCCAATATTCCTCTCGGGGCGCAGTTGAGGGTTCAATTTTAGGATTGAGCGTTTTTTTCGGATTAGGTGCCATCCTCAGCGCCACAAAGCTCCAGACCTTAAAAAAGAAGAAAGTTCACCTCGTCGTTTGCGCCGCCTGTGTACTCATCGTCGCGTTACTGCTCAAGTCGAAGGGGCCTTTATTGGGTGCCCTTATCTGTATAGGCGTTATATTTTTTATACGCCGACAGTACACGGCTTTATTCTTCGGTGGCATTAGCGCTGTCGCGGCCGTCGGCACATTGCTGATGGTTCGAATGGATGACAACAGCCTTGAGCATCGCATAGAAATCTACACGAGGATGCTCAGAAGTTTCGAAGAAGTGAGTTGGATTCCTTTGACCAACTTAAAGCATTTTGGAGACACGTTGTTCCACAACTGGATCTTCGAGAGCCTCCTAATGCTTGGTTGGTGGGGAGTTTTCTGCATACTTATCATTACAATCTGTCTCCTCGGGGACCGAATGAGATCTTTAAACTCTATTGTTGCTCTGTACATTCTTATTGTCGGGTTGTTTTCTTTCGAGCTGGACAACATCTTTTTCGCTGCAGGAGCACCTTTGTTGGCCAGACTAAGCGGATGGAAGGTGTCTTTAGCAAAACTATAACGCTGGGTGGACGGTCAAATAATTTAACATAATACACATTATGCGAATATTGGTTGGCTGCGCCCGAGCATTGACGCGGCCCCTAGCTATTCCTATATTTCTTCCAGGCCGCTGACTGATGCCATCGTCATGACGCCGCTTTCGCCGCCTTACAACGAAAATAACAAGGGCTTAGACGCCATGCCAAAACTGCTTATCGTCGAGGACAACGAAATGAATCGGGATATGCTCTCTCGTCGCCTTCAGCGTAAGGGCTATGACATAGAGATCGCAGAGGATGGCGCGCAGGGCGTTGAAGCCATGAAACAGGGCACGCCTGACCTTGTGCTCATGGACATTGGGCTACCGGTCATGAACGGCTGGGAAGCCTGCGAGCTGGCCAAGTCCACAGACTCAATCAAGCATATTCCCATTATTGCGCTCACCGCTCACGCCCTAGAGGAAGACCGGGTGAAGGCCCTAGAAGCCGGCGCAGATGACTTTGACACCAAACCCGTGGACCTCCCACGACTGCTCTCAAAAATCGAAAAGTGGTTGCCCGCCTAAACGTCATCCCCAGACCGTAACGGCGCCTCGAACGGCTGCCCTAGAGCCGCGTAGCCAGAGCCCTAAGCTGGCTCTCTATGTCGGTATCCTTCTTGTCGATTAAGCCCGCATGAACCCCGCTCAACGTTGCCCGGAGCGTCTCATCCAGCTCCATACCCGAGAAAATGATGATCTTTGGCGGACTCTCGTACTTTCGGGCATTAAAGTGGGTCAGGAACTCAAAGCCATCCATCACCGGCATAGACAGATCCAAAACAATCAGGTCGATGCTCTCTTCCAGCTGCTCAAGGGCCTTGGCGCCATTGATGGCCTGGGTCACGCTAAAGCCATTTTGTTCCAGGGACCGGGTCACCAGTTCCCTAGCCTCGGCGTCATCATCCACTACGAGGGCAGTCATGCCCTGGGTTTCCCCAGCAAAGATTTTTTGTATTTCCTGCAGCAAGACCGTTCGATCAATCGGCTTGGTCAGGTGCAGGCTCGCGCCTAGGCTCTCAGCCCGATGGCCGGCCTCCAACATGCTGACAATGATCACCGGAATATCCGACAACTCCGGATCATTCTTTATTTCTGAAAGGACCGACCAGCCGTCTTTGCCGGGCATCAAGATGTCCAGGAGGATCGCGTCGGGCCTATCTGCTCTGAGCATCTCCAGCCCCTGCTCTCCACTCTCCGCAAATTTCATTGAAAAACTCGCGCCCAGATTGCGCTCCACCAGCTCATGCACGTTCACATCGTCATCAATGATCAACAGCCGGCGCTGGGCCTTTGGATTAGACCAACCCTCATTGGCGCTTGAGCTTTGAGCCGCGTCGGTTTCCTCAGGGCCTGGCGCCTCGCGATGGTTTCTCGGTACGCGCAGCCTGAACATCGACCCCTTGCCGACCGTACTCTCTGCACTAACGTCGCCGCCCATCATCTCTACCAACTGCTTTGTAATACTCAGTCCCAGTCCGGTGCCCCCAAACTTGGACGCGGTGCTGCCTTCAGCCTGGGTGAATTCCTTGAAGACCTTGTTCAGCTGTTCCTCAGACATGCCGATCCCGGTATCCGACACCTCAAAGCTCAGCCACTCCTCTCCAGCCAAAAGGATGCTCTGTCCTGTCAGGGAAACCGTACCGTTTTCGGTAAACTTGCAGGCATTACTTAAAATGTTGAGCAAGCACTGTCGCAGGCGCGTTTCGTCGTTATGCATGACGCCGATGTTATCGGGCACGTTCATGACCAGCGCGTTGCCATTTTTCGCGGCCAGCGGTTCGCCAACGCTCTGCAGGACGGTGATGACCGAGCTGACCTCGAAATCGGAAATGAAAAGCTCGAGACGCCCTGCCTCGATCTTGGAAAGATCCAAAATATCGTTGATCAATCCTAGAAGGTGCTTGCCGGCATCATTGATCTTCTTGAGGTCACCGAGCATGGTTTCTAGGCCATCGTCCTCAGCCTCCTCAGCGAGCAACTCGCTGTAGCCGATAATGGCGTTCAACGGAGTTCGAAGCTCGTGGCTCATATTGGCTAGGAACTTACTTTTCGCAAGATTAGCCTCCCCTGCTTCGTCTCTGGCTATTTCTAGTTCTTCCGTTCTGGCCTCAATCAGCACGGCCACCTGATCAGACATCTTTTCAAAGGCCAGAGACATCAGCTCTGCGCCGTCGGCCCCCTGGCCCGCATCATCTTGCTGGGACACTGCTAACTCGCGCAGGCGCTCGATATCCGTGAGCAGCAGCGCCTTAGCTTCGCCCTCAAGTTCTTCCGCGAGGCGACCCATTTTTTCGATAATGATCGCGTCTCTGCGGTTTCGCTGCTGGCGCTGTTCTCTCCGAATAGAGTTAATTTCGTCAAGGCTCTGCTTGTAGGTCGTCAGCGCAGAAACCAGCTGCCCAACTTCATCCTTGTCGCTTTGTAAAAATCCGTTTCGCCGTCGAATCTCTACCGCAGTATTGCCCTCGGTCAGCTGCTGCAAAACAAAGATGGCGCTGCCGAGCCCACTCAGTAGAGACCGCTGAATCAAGAAGATTAACAGCACGATGACCGTTACCGTGGCCACCGTAATGGCGACCATGGTCCGGGTATAGCTGATTTTTTCGTCCAGCAAGGAGCCCACGTCACGCACCAAGGACAGCGCTGGAGCACTACCATCGGCCGCTCTGCCCTCTCCCTGAAGCATGAAGAACATAGCGTCCAGGCCGAGGTCTTCGAAAGTCATGTAGTTTTTAAGTGGTCCATCGCTAAGGCTTGGAGAAATGCGCTCTAGAATGCTGGCGGCCTGGGGATCACTTTCCTGATAAAAATCAGGGCTTTGATTGAAATTAATGACGTGGGCCTGGATGCTCATGTCTTCAGCTATTTTCTCGATCATGGGTGCCAAAGACCGCCCGACCTGAACGATAAAGCTTGCCTCCTGACCCACAATAATCGGAAACGCCAGCACATAGTTATAGCGTTCTTCCGTGGGGGTGGAGTGCACCATATGGCCCGTCCAGCCACTGCCGTTTAACAGGAGCTGTTCATAGAGCTCAAGCCTGGAGCCGACGCCCAAATATTCTGTTTCGAAAATACCGCTGCACGGATTGTAGTCTCGGGAGAAGAGCGATTTTTTACAGACGATCTGCTCAAAGGTGCGCGCGTTGATGATGTTAAAAAACAGAATTTCTCCCCGCTGCAGGGAGGGACCAAAGAAAATCTTAAGGTTCTGCTCTGCCTCGGCAAAATCCTTGCTCTCTATCAGCGACTTGATCATGGGGTTCGCGACATCACCAGTGGCGACAGCGCTGTAGTCCTGAAAGTAGTTTGAGCGATTTTGACTGCGAGTAAAATTCAGAGGCTGAGCATTTTCTGGCCGCCAAAAAAGCGCCCTGCTGCCATCAAGGCCAAACTCCTGCAGCCGTTTCTTTTCCTCGTCCAGGTACCGGCTCCAAGAATCTGAGTAAATCTGCCATCTAACGTCTGCATCGGCAGCGGTCTGAACATCCTCTCTTTGAAAGGAAAGGGTCATCACCACGGCAGCCGTCAGCGCCGAGCCGATAAAGGAGATGATTAAGATGAGCGTGCGAATTTGCATTATACCCCCTCTTTAAACCGTTAGAGCGCGCTACTGAAAGAAACGATCCGCGACCTCGTCCATTTTTTCGGTCAGCGGATACCGCGTGGGAAAATGCTGGGTCATAAAAATGCCGCTCACGCCGCTGCTTGGATCAATCCAGAATTGAGTATTGAAGGCACCCCCCCATCCCAGAAAATCGTATCCGGTTGAATCGTCCAGGCCTGCGCCAGGCTCTAACTTGATACCCAGCCCAAAGCTGAAGCCCCAGTTCTCCATTTGAGGCCCTAGGTTGCGCGTCATAAAAGCCGGGCCGAGCGTGCGCCCGACCTGATCCTTGAGCAAATAATCAAAGCTTGCCTGAGACAAACCCAGGGCGCTCCCCTGCCCCCGACGCACCAGAAAGCTGAGGAACTTGGCATAGTCCTCGGCGGTCGTCAGCAGCCCATTCCCGCCGCCAATCACATCTACCTCTATGCCGAAATTTTTCAGCGGTTTTGGAAGAATGTTGGCCTCCTGGTACATCTTAGGAGTACCCGGTACTTGGTACGTCCTCCTGAGCGGCGCGTAGAGCCTTGCCAGACGATCTTGCTTCTCTTCGGGCACGGTGAAAAAAGTGTTCACCATGCCCAGAGGCAGAAAAATTTGATCCTGCATGAAGGCGTCGAAAGAGGTCTCAGCGACCGCCTCAATGACCTGCGCTAATACGTCATAGCTGACGGAATAATTGAATTCGCGGCCGGGTTGCGAGATCAGCGGCAGCTCGCTCAGCTGCTCAATATGGCCCGCTAGATCACCAATCTTGCTGGAAGCGCTGGACTCAATGGTGAAAATGCCCAGCTCCTTGTAGGCCTCCGCAATATCGCCGACGCCCGTGATCCCTGTGCTATAGGTCAGCCCGGAGGTATGGGCCAGCAGGTCGGCGATAGTGATGCTTCGCTCGCTGGGGACCAGCTGATTGTCGTAGGAACCGCCAGGCGCAACCAACAGCTTGGCCAAGGACGGAACGTATTGTTCCAATGGATCACTCAGCGCCAGCTTTCCCATCTCGACAAGTTTGATGACGGCTAATGCGGTGAGGGGTTTGGTCATGGAGGCGACGGCATACAGCGTTTGTCCTGACGGCGGCAGCTGGGTTTTCTCATCCGCAAAGCCTCGGGCTCGCACCAGGACAGGTAGGCCGTCCCTGTAGAGCGCGAAGTAATATCCAGGGAGACGCTTTTGATCAACAAACGGATCTAGCAGCTCGGCGTAGGCTTCTTCCAGAGCCTGAACGTCGACGCTAGAAGCCGCCGCCTCCTCCTCACCCGCCCAGGCCGGGGAACTCAACCCGCTGAGAATACACGCCACCAAGTACCCGGCGAGTCGTGTCACAGCCGGGCCTCGTCTACGATTTCCTCTAGCTGGTCTGAGATGTTGTATTGCACCGGCCAGTGCGCGGTTAAGAAGAGCCCGATAGAGTTATCCTTCGTATCCACCCAGAAAAACGTATTGAAGGCGCCGGCCCAGAAAATATAGTCAACAAAATCATCGTTATCCGGCTCTCGCTTGATCCCGAATCCGCCGCCAAAGGTCATGTATTCTGCGGCATCGCCAAAGGCCGAGCGGAAGGCGTCACTGGTGAGGCCTGGCACCAAGGAGGCTTGGTGCATACTCGCGTACTCCTCGTCTAATATTCTGACCCCGTCTATTTCGCCACCGTTTGCGATCATGGTCAGGTAGCGTGCGTAGTCATTCGCGCTGGACAAAATCCCGCCGCCGCCAGAGTAAAAGCTGGGCTCTTTCACAAAGTTGCTTGCCGGAATAACGCCTCCAATTTTCCAGTCCGTCGCATCGGGCTCCGGTGACAGGCGGCCTAGTATCTCAAATGGAAATTGCGGCGCTACAGGCTCCATACCAAAGATTGACGCCATATTTTGGGCCTGATCAGGCGTCAGATAAAAGGCCGTGTTGCTCATACCCAGCGGATCAAAGATGGTTTCCTTCAAATAGGCGGCAAGGGTCTTTTCCGTAATTTGCTCAATTATGGCGCCGAGCACATCGATACCCACAGAATAGTTAAACTCGCTCCCGGGCTGGGCAACCAATGGGATCTCTGCCAAGACATCAATGTGCTCTACCAGGGTACGTTGCACTCCAGCAGAAAAAATGCCGAGTTCCGAATATTGACGCCCCACGTCGCCAAACCCGGCAACCGTCTCGTTATAGGAAAGACCAGAGGTATGGGTTAATAAATCCAAAATGGTAATTTCTTTTTCAGCAGGCTCAAATTGATTGCTGAAGTCGCCCTCCGGCGCGACCATCATTAGCGAGAATTGGGGAAAGAACTTAGTCAGCGGATCGTCAAAGCTGAGTTTCCCTTCCTGTATCAGACGAAAGATAGCCGTTGAGACGATCGGTTTGCTCATGGAGGCCATGTGGTAGATCGTGCTTCCGTCAACAGGCTGCCCCTGAGCCAAACCGGTCAAGCCCTTCGAGGCCTTATAGAACTGCTTGTTGTCTTTGTAGAGGGCAATGACGTAGTTAGGGATACGCCCATCTCTATACAGCTCTTCAGCGATGGCATTCAGGGACGCGAGCTTATCCGGGTCATAGCCGGCAGCCTCTGGGGTGCTGACCTCGAATTCGTAGGTATACCCCAGCGTAGAGAGTGCTAACAGAGCCACTAGCGCCAACCGGCGCAAAATTGGATAGAAAAGAGACATAGCCATTCCTTCGTTCTTTTTATTTTTATCGACCAGTTAGCTGGTCTCCCGCTGTTTTGGGTTTCAGCTTACTCACCGCCCCCGTAGGATATCTGAAACCTATTTCGCCACCCCTTTATTGTCAATCACCCGGCGCGGCAGCCGGTTAGCCTGGGGGGCTCCAGAGAAAGGTTTGCATGATGCCCTTGCCCTTAACCTCCATCTCCCCGCGTGGCTGGAGGTCAAAGCGTCCCTTAAGCAACTCAGCCGTTGCGGCTGAAACGTGAACAGCGCCGGGCAGACCATAAGATTCCATTCTGCCGGCGGTATTGACCGCATCTCCCCAGAGGTCGTAGACAAACTTCTTCTTGCCAATCACGCCCGCGACGGCTGGCCCGGAGTGGATGCCGATCCGCATCTGCAGCTGGCTCCCCTCTATCGGCGGATAATGCGTCACGAAATCCAGCATGCGGACGCCCATCTCCATAATTTTTGAGGCATGGTCGGCATCGGGCGTCGGCACGCCGCTGGCGACCATATAGTTGTCGCCAATGGTCTTAATTTTTTCTAGCCCGATGTCTTCGCAGTAGTCATCGAAGCACGTAAATATCTGATTCAGCATCTCCACAATTTTGACGGCGCCCAGCTTTTGACTGAGCGGCGTGAAGCCAACGATATCGCCAAAGAGAATAGAGCATTCCTCTACTGCATCCGCAATGAGGTATTCGTTGGCCTTCATCCGCATGGCGATGGGTTGGGGCAGGATGTTTAGCAGCAGCTCTTCATTTCGTTGTTTTTCAGATTCGATCCGGGCGAGATGCTCCTCTTCTCGATCAAGCAGGTATTTCCTCTCGAGCGCAGAGTTAATGCGCGCCGCCAGCACCATAAAGTTAATGGGCTTGGTGATAAAGTCCTCGGCGCCGGCCTCAAGACATCGATACACCGTATCCTGCTCATCCAAAGAGGAGACCACCAACACCGGAATGTTACGTTCTCTCAGGAGGTCGTGATTGCGGCCCAGCACTTCATAGCCGCTCAGCCCGGGCATCAGTATATCCAAGAGGATCAAGTCCAGCTCCCGGCCAGCTGCAATCTGCGCCTCGGCCTCCTGCCCTGAATTCGCCATAATGACCTGGTGTCCAGAGGCCGTCAGTTTCCGCCGAAGATATTCTGTGTTGGCCGGATTATCGTCTACGACCAGAATGGTAGACGGGTATTTGGTTTCCAGCGCGTCCGGGGTTTCTTGAAGGGAGTCAGACAAACTGGCCACGAGTTCCAGGTCGCTCTGGGATAAAATGCCGTGGCCCACCAGGGATTCCACTGAATTCACTTTATCGCTCAGCAGGCTTTCCAGGTTTTGCTGAAGCCCCCGGGTGGCTCCATCAATGCGCTGCAAATCCTGCTCGAAGGCCTGTAGGAAGACCTGCTCGTCCAGTGCTCGAACGTGCAAAAGCGCCTCGGAAATCTTGACGATTAAGACCGCCGCCTGTCTTTCGAAGACCGCAGCCTGGGCATTCAGTTGGGCGAAGACGTCTTCCAAGGTGAAGTGATGGGAGGCGAAAACCTGGTCGATATACTTAACGATATCGTCGCCCTTGGCCTTAATGGTCTCGAGCGCCTCCAACAGTGCAGCTTTTTTCGCCAGATCATCGTCGCTAAAGTCTTCGATCTCCTCGCAAAGAAGCTCCGAAAAACCACAGACGATATTGAGGTGCGTCTTGAGATTATGGCGCACCTTCCCAATCAGAAGTTCATTGAGCCGTTCCCCCACAAGCCTCTCACCCTATTATTATTCTAAGCCTGCCTCAGAGCGCTATGCCGAGCGGGCCGAAACCCGCTCTTAAGACCCGGCTGCTCATTCAGATCGTACTACAGCCCCAGCACCAGCTTGGACATAATATTCCGCTGAATCTCATTGGAGCCAGCGTAAATGCTGACTTTTCGGGTATTGAAATAATCCTGGGCCACGCCGTTAGACGCTTCAGGCCCAACGGGCAAGAAATTATCCCCCGGTGCGGGCGTGGATTGATCCAGCGGCATTGCATAATTGCCGCTGATTTCCAGCGCTAGCTCCGTGACCGCCTGAGCGAGCTCGGTCCCCCTAGTTTTTAGCATGGAGCTCTCTGGTCCAACGTTCTGCCCTGCCGCCAGAGCGCCCAAAATACGCAGTTCGGTATATTCCATGGCCAGGACCTGCACTTCTACCTCGTTGAAGCGACGCTGAAAATCCGGGTTCTCGGAATAGGTCTGTCCCATGCCATCGTGTTCTGCCGCCGCCGCATGCTTGAGGTGCTCCATGGCACCCTTCAGCCCAGGGGCATAAGCATTGCCACGCTCAAATTCAAGTAGGTACTTGGCACAGGTCCAGCCCTTACCCTGCTCGCCGACCAGGTTGTCCTTGGGGACTTTCACGTTCTCCAGGTAGACCATATTGATCTCCTGGTAGCCATCGGCAGGTTGATCCAGCGTGACAATGGGCTTAACGCTAATGCCCGGGGAATTCATGTCGATCAGAATGAAGCTAATGCCCATTTGACGAATGTCTTCGTTGCTCGTTCTAACAAGACAGAACATCCAGTCGGCATACTGGGCCATGGTGGTCCAGGTCTTCACGCCGCTCACTAGATAATGGTCGCCCATATCTTCCGCCTTGGTTTTCAGAGAGGCTAAATCTGAGCCAGATCCTGGCTCGGAATACCCCTGACAGAACCAGATATCTGAATTCAGAATCGCCGGCAGAAACTTCTCTTTCTGATGCTCAGTGCCGAACTTCATAATGACCGGGGCCACCATAGTAATGCCGAAGGGGACCACGCCTGGCGCCCCAACTCGAGCACGCTCGGCATCAAAAATATAGCTTTGAGTCGGCGTGAAGGCTGCACCCCCATACTCGGCGGGCCAGTTCGTCGCCGCCCAGCCTTTTTCAGCCAGGCGCTTCTGCCAGGCCACCAGGTCTTCCTTGGAGAGCTTGCCCAAGGCGCTGCGCGCCTGCTTGTCACGCATCTCCTGAGGCCATGCGTCATCCAGCCAGGTACGCACCTCCTGTTGAAATGCTCGATCCTGTTCTGAGAATGTTAAGTCCATGATGACTCCTCGTCTTCGTTGGGAACGTTGGTTATTACTCGCGATTTCTCGCCTGCTCAATCAGAGCCTTGCCCACCACGCGAACGGCAAGCGTTTCCTCGGCGCCTTCAAAAATAGACAGCACGCGAGCATCAGCGAAATATCGACTCACTGCAACTTCTTCGGCATATCCCATGCCGCCGTGCAGCTGCAGAGCCTCTCGGGTTACCCATTCCGCCGAGCGGCAGGAGAATAACTTCACGAGACTCGCTTCCATCTGGCCAAGGCCGCGATCCATCAAAGCCGCCACGTGAGCGGTAAAGGCGCGACTGGCCGTAATTAGGGCGCCCATTCGCGCAATCTTCGCCAGGGACAGGGGATAGGCGGCAATCGGGCGTCCAAACACCTGCCGATCCTGGCTGTAGCTAATGCTGTCCTCAAGGGCGGCACGCATCAACCCGCAGGCCCGAGCGGCCGTCTGCAGACGCCCGCCCATGAATCCTCGCATAGTGAAATAGAAGCCCTTGCCCTCCCCGTCCGGACCGCCAATGAGACAGTCATCGGGCACAAAGAAATTTTCGTAGAACATCTCGAAGGAATGCATGCCGCGGTAGCCCAGCGTAGCGATGGCGCGCGCACTGAGCCGACCACCCCCAGGCTGCTGATGGTCAAAGCTACGACCGTGGAAGGCTGGTTTTTCCACGACAAAGAGCGATAGACCCTTGTGGGCCGGTTGAATATCGGCGTTGGTTCGCGCCAAAACCAACAACGCCTCCGCTGCGCCGGCATAGGTACACCAGGTCTTTCCGCCGTTGAGTAACCAGCCATCGTCCGTGGGCGTCGCTTTCAGCGCCACGGACGCCACGTCGGAGCCGGTATTGGGTTCGGTCACAGAGACGGCGCAAAGCGTCTCCCCAGAGGCAATTTGAGGCAGCCAACGACCCTGCTGGGCATCTGTTCCCCCCTCGAGCAAGGCTCTTGCCATGATTTCCGGGCGAGTAATCAAGCTACCCGCAGCGCCCAAGGAGCCCCTGGATAGCTCTTCGGTGACGACCACCATACCCATGCTGTCCTCTGTCTCATCGGGCTTGAGTCCGCCGAATCGCTGGGGGACGCTGAGACCAAAGACACCCATCTCTTTGAGCGGGTTTAGAATTTCGGCGGGCACCAGACGGTCTTCGCGATGAATGCCCTCCGCCAGCGGCTTGACCACCTCATCGCTAAAGTTTTTAAACGTGTCACGGATAATGCCCTGCTCTTCGCTTAGGGCAATCTCTGGCAGGCCCTGTTCCAGGTAGACCTTGCCCAGGGCCTTCAGCGCTGCGGGTCCGGTATGCTGGCGCAGTCCGCTTGTATCTGGCAGCTCCGCATCCACCAGCCCATAGGTTTGGGGACAGGCTGACAGTTTTTGCACAACGGACAGCGCGGTGTCCGCGGCGAAGAACAGCGTGGTCGCATCGACCTCTTCCCCGCCAGGTATGAGATTGAGAAGGGTTCGTGCCGCCATCAGTTCAGCCTTCATAAAGGCCAATTCGTAGAGCTCGATCTGGTCCTCGTCCAGATCCCCGCCCACGGCAGCACAGGCCTTGCGGACAAGCCCGTCGATTTCGGTCATGGCCTGCTCTAAACGTGCTCTGCCCATGTCCAAAGTATGCCCTCCTACGCCCGGGACCCCAAATAAAGGGTGCAAAATGTCTCACCCTCGTGGTCATTTAAGTTAGACACCAGGTACCCTTCTCCTATGGGCTCTTGAGCCAAGAACCGTATCAGAGATAGTGCCTCATTTGGAGTTACCGCCATGATCGACCAGGTCGTCACGTTCTTTACTACCCTCCAAGCGCAAATCTGCGCCGCCCTGGAGGCGGTCGACGGTGTTGGGACCTTTTCCCTTGAACGAATCGAACCACCAATGGGGGGATTAGCCCAACCACGGGTCATGGCGGGCGGGCAGCACATCGAAAAGGCGGCGGTACAGTTCACGCACTCCGTTGGGGCGTCGCTGCCCGCTGCGGCCACGGAACGCAACCCTCACCTATCGGGACTGCCCTTCCAGGCCGCAGCCATCTCTCTGATCGTTCATCCGCAAAACCCACTGGTTCCCATCACCCATATGAACCTGCGATTTTTCTTCGTGGATGCAGAAACACCGCATTGGTATTTTGGCGGAGGCTACGACCTAACCCCCTGCTACCCCTTCGACGACGACATTGTCCACTGGCATACCTGTGCCGCCAAGGCCGTGGGCAGCCACTATCCTCAGATGAAGGCCGCCTGTGATGACTATTTTTATCTGCCCCACCGCCAGGAGTGCCGGGGCGTCGGCGGGATTTTCTTCGACGACTGGAACCAGCAGAGTTTCGAGGAGAGCTTTGCGCTGACGCGCGCCGTTGGCGATAGCTTTTTGCCAGCTTACGTGCCGATCTTTGAACGCCGGATGGAGATGCCCTTTACCGACGCTCAACGAGCCTTTCAGCTTTATCGCCGAGGTCGCTATGCAGAATTCAACCTCGCTATCGATCGAGGCACCAAATACGGGCTGCAGAGCGGCCGTCGCGTTGAGTCCGTCTTGGCCTCCCTACCGCCCCAGGTCACCTGGATCTATAACTATCAACCCGAACCCGGCAGCCCGGAAGCACGCCTAACTGAGCACTACCTAAAGCCTCAAAAATGGATTTAAAACAACTTTTTATGGCGTACTTATGAATTTATTATCGATTCATTCAACAATGGTCAGGCGGTCCTCGACCGAGACTACGCTGCCAGTCTGGCGGGCAATGTTGAGGGCCTTCTCCTTGGCGTAGGCCGAAGGGACGCGTCCCTTTAGCGTCACCACGCCGCGCCTCACATCCACATTGATCCGCAGCCCCTTGACCTCAGGGTCATCCACCAAGCGCGCCTTAACGGACAGGGATATTTGAGAATCATCCGCAACTTCGCCCAGGGTTCTCTTTGACCCATCCACATAGGCCTGACAGCCGATCAGCATCACAGCCATTAAGAACGCCGAGATGGGGCGGAACATACTCATTACTCAACCTCTCTTTGGGGAATTGACGACAGCGTTCATTGAACCATTGATCAGAATAAATGCAAGGTAAGCCACTGGCATCGCGGCAGCGCATGACTTAACATTCTTGCTCCTGAGGTTTAGGGAAGGACTGATGAGAAGACCATTCGGGCGCGGACGCGGGGACGAGGACAAGTCGGCGATTAATTTGACCCCCATGCTCGACGTGGTGTTCATTATGCTCATCTTCTTCATCGTGACAGCCACCTTCGTTAAAGAGGTCGGCTTGGATGTCAACCAACCCGATGAAGACAAGCCCAAGACCGTCGATCCCGACAAGAAAAGCATCGTGGTGAAGATCACCAACCGAGATCGCATTCTAATCGCCCAACGGGACGTAGACCGTCGATCCGTCAGGGCGAATATCGAGCGCCTGCATGCGGAAAACCCCGAGGCGCCCGTGATCATCCAGCCTCATCCTGAATCCACGACAGATGTGATGATTCACATCATGGATTCGGCACGGCAAGCTGGCGTCTATAACGTCTCCTTGGCCGCCCAAAACTAAGATCGCTGGTCCCTGAAATCGGGTATTATGCGCGGCCAACCTAACACTCCAGCGGGCTAACCCGCATGGCTGATGCACCGGCAGTGGACCTGCGCAGCGATACCGTCACCCTCCCCTCTCCGGGCATGCGGGCCGCGATGGCCAGCGCTGCCGTAGGCGATGACGTTAAGGGAGAGGATGCGACGGTGCGGGCCTTGGAACAGCAGGTTGCCCAGCACCTGGGCAAGCAGGCAGGTCTCTTTGCGCCATCAGGCACCCAATCCAACCTCCTGGGGCTGTTCGCACATTGCGAGCGTGGAGACGAATACATTGTCGGTGACCAAGCCCATACGTATCAGTACGAGGGGGGCGGTGCTGCAGTGCTCGGCAGCATTCAGCCTCAACCGGTTGCGATGTCCCGAGACGGGACGCTCTCTCTTTCGGCCATTGAGGCCGTCATTAAACCCGAAGACTTCCATTTCGCGAAAACCCGAGTTGTTTGCCTGGAGAATACCCACGGCGGCGTGCCGCTGCCCCTGGACTATGCGCCACAGGTCCGCGACCTGTGCCAACAGCACGGCCTCAGTCTTCACCTGGACGGTGCGCGATTGCTCAACGCCGCGGTGGCTCAGGGGTATCCCGCAGCACAACTCGCAGAACCCTTTGATTCCATTTCACTGTGCCTGTCCAAGGGCCTCGGAGCGCCCGTGGGCTCGGTTCTCGTGGGTGACGAGTCCTTCATCCAGCGCGCGAGGCGTTGGCGCAAGGTATTGGGTGGCGGCATGCGCCAGGCGGGTATCATCGCTGCAGCGGGCATCTACGCCCTTGAACACCATGTTCAGCGCCTGGCGGAAGATCATCGAAGGACCGCTGAAATAGCGCAAACGCTGGCCGAGAAATTCGGCGGCGAGTATGTTCGTTATGCCACGAATATGGTTCATCTCAGCCTGGATACCCACATCTATCAGGCCTTATGCGAGCAGCTAACGCAGCGGGGCATCGTGGTCGGTCGCCCTCGCTGGGTCGTGCATCGAGATATTGACGACGAAGGGGTTGCTCAAATTTGCCAGGTGATCAGGGCGTTCTCACTACAGAGCGCTGATTAAACCGACCAAGGCCCCAGTGACCAAGGTCACTGCCGTACCCGCGAGGACCGACTTAGGCGCAATAGCCAGATATTCGGCCTTTCGCTCAGGCACCAGTACGGATAAGCCACCAATTAACACCCCCAGGCTCCCTACATTGGCAAAGCCACAGAGCGCGTAAATCAGAATCAGCTGGCTCTGCGCAGAGAACTGCCCGGATATTTCGGCAAGCTGTATGTAGGCCACCAGTTCATTCAATACCAGCTTGGTGCCTAACAGCCCGCCTGCAGGTATGGCCTCATGCCAAGGAATGCCTATCAGCCAGGCGATGGGCGCAAACAGCATACCTAGCGTGCCTTGGATGGTCAGGGTCATTCCGCTGGGACTAAGATGGTCGAGGATGATGTTCCCCAGCGCAACGAAGCTGATTAACACCAGGAGCATGGCGCCCACGTTCACCGCCAGAGCGAGCCCATCCTTGGTGCCCTGGGCTAGGGCGTCCATTGACGAGATATAGCCAAGGTCGATTTCAATATCTTGGGTACTGATGGTCCGATCCTCTGGCACAAGGATACGAGAGATATAGAGCGCACCGATCGCATTAATCATTGATGCGGTCAGGATATGACCGATCACTCCCTCCATAACGTCGGCAAGCAGGGCCGCAAACAGCACCATCACTGACCCCGCAACCGTGGACATACCCAAGGTCATGACCGTAAAAAATTCAGATCGGGTTAGGCGAGCCAAGTAGGCCCGAATAACCAAGGGCGTTTCAATCATGCCCAAGAACAGACTCGCGGCAGCCGCCGTTGCCACGGTGCCGCTAACTTTTAACGTGTTTCTGAGGGCCCAACTCAGCCCTCGAACAATGATCGAGAGTACTTTCCAGTGCCAGAGCAGGGCGACAATGACCGAGAAGACCACAACCTGGGGGAGAACTCGAAAGGCAAAAAGATAGGGCCCTTCCGGGGTGTCCAGCGCAATGGGGAAGCGATCGCCCCCAAGAAAACCAAAGAGAAATACCGTCCCCGCCCGGGTTGCTTCTTCTATGCTCTCTATGAGGACGTTTAAGCTCAACAGCAGCTCGGCAACCCAGGTGACCTTCAGCAGCAGCAAGGCAATGACGGTCTGAAAGAGCAGGCCCATCGCAACAAAACGCCAAGAAACCTGACTTCTTGCTTCGCTGCCCAACCAACAGACAAAGAGAAGAACCGCTAACCCAAAAATAGCCTGCATATTAGTCCAATAAAAAAAGCGTCATCACGTGCTCGTGACTTTGTCTCCAGTAACCGACACCGCCCTCCAAGCGTCTGTTCGGAGCATGGGAA
>MDTB01058911.1_pt1 | contig 17576 bp, 16 predicted proteins | sample 811161 | NCBI WGS metagenome assembly MDTB01 (sample SAMN05326650, study PRJNA326480) | marine metagenome | isolation source: seawater | place: Mediterranean Sea | collected 2009
CTTATAAAATTAAAGAATAAACGACAATGTATATTGACGTTCCCTTGGCACAACTTGTAATCGTAGCTGATTATTGTCGACTCTGAAAATGGTTTTGCCGTTTGTTGGTGAAGGTTGAATACGAATTGATTGCACAGAAAGATTTTTGTCGAAATGAAAATCCAAAGTCAATGGCTCGTTGTAAGTCCTATTGCCGAAACCATCACCAATATATATTTCGAATTGGCGGGGCGTCGCGCGACCAAAATGCCGACCAATTTGAATTTGAAGTCCCGCGCGCTGGATTGCATATAAAGCCACGGAAGAGAAATTCCCGGACCAAAAGTCATTGGATTTAATAAAATCAAGATCTTGGAGAAACTCTTCATATTCGTAAAACCCCCATCCCTCTGGATGGCCAATTGAATGGTATGTCATAATCGTCCAAGCCGTACGAGTTAAAGTTTCGTTGAGTATGGGGAGGAGTTCGTTATGATTTGCGATATGTCGTGAATTTGCGGTGCCCATGATTACCGACGGTAGATTAAACCAGCTTTCGGGATTACAGGGCTCTGTCTCGCATATATAATACTGTTCGGGATTTTCTGTTCCGCCTCTAGCGGCAATAAAACCAGCTTGTCGATTAGCGGATTGTGTTCGTCGATCTCGGCCAGCAAAGAGAGGATAGGCATAAACTTTTGGATTGAGGCCCCATTCCCTCATTAAATTGAAATTATAACGGAAAGACTGATAAGCATCATGAAATCCCAACGCATCATGATCTATGTGGGAATGCCCATGTCCAAATACGCCGATTCCATTGGGAATCAGTTTTTTTCTCATTCTTCCAATTATTGGAAAACGACTATAATAAAGTAATTTTTCACTAACTATTTCTACATCCATACTCAAGCCACGGGCTATAGCAGCGTCGGTTGCAAGTGAGAAAACAGGATTATGGCCCCATGGAGCATCGTAAGTAATCGAAACCGCAGCCTGATGGGCATTCTTCCACTTGGGGGCATGAATAAAGAAGAGCTCATTAGATGCATGATATGCTGAGAATTTATTTTCTATGGATGATATCGCGACTTTTCGAGCAGGCGCTGTCGGATTTCCATATTCCGTAGGGAGGGACTGACGATCACAACTAAAGCACAAAGAAATCACTATAATGACATGGCGTATTTTAAATATCTTAAGCTGTTTCATTTTTGTAAAGATAGATCTGTGCCTGATTGAAAACAAGAAATGTTGGACAAGTATTGTCTTGAGAATGACTGAGTTAAAATATACATTATTAAGATAAAATAATAGCATTCTTCACGGCGCCGGTAGCCAATAAATTTTGTGGGACATTACTCGGAAAGACGGTAATAATACCGAGCCCGAAATATACTCAATAGAAATGGCTCTTATTTCTGAACTTAAAGCCTTTCGAGTTTTTAAAACAATCAGTGTTGCTGACTGAATTTTTTTTGTGAGGAGAATCATGTTAGATCAGGATCAAGTACAAAGCTATCACGATAACGGTTATCTACATATACCGGAGGTTTTTAGCCAACAAGAGACGGATCGGTTGGAGACTGAATTAGACCGTCTGGTTTCAGACTGGGCTGTAACTGATAAGGGGTGGAGCGGACCTTGGCGAGAAAAATATATGGACGAAGCTACGGAAAAAGAATCGAAGCTCACGGCTATGCACGATCTATATTTCTACTCAGAGGCATGGTCAAAAGCGGTCTCAAATCATCGCCTAACAAACGCTATGAGTCAATTGATTGGACCGGACGTAGAATTGCATCACTCTACAATGCATATTAAACCTCCAGAGACAGGACATCCGTTCCCAATGCACCAAGATTGGGCCTTTTACCAACATCAAGATGGGCGATACGTCGATGTGTTAGTCCACTTGGATGACACGAGCCATGAAAATGGTGAGATTCGATTTCTCTCAGGCAGTCATAAATCTGGTGCTCTGGAACATGTAACCCAAACGTCCGACGGACCATGCACTCCACATTTACCAACTGATGAGTATAATCTTAGTGATACAGTTGCTGTGCCTGCGAAACGTGGAGATGTCGTATGCTTTTGTATTCATACCATACATGGATCGCATATTAACCAGACCGAAAGAGCACGACGGCTTGTTCGTATCGGTTATCGTGCGCCAGACAATAGCCAGATAGCTGGTCAGAGCATGGGGCGCCCCGGATTAATGGTCTCAGGTTATAGAAATCCGCAAAAAGGTCAGGGTGTTTTTAGTAATGCCGGGCCTGCATAATTGATGCAATACAGCATGAATTTCAAATAATCTGGCTGGGACAAAGGACGATATCTTGCGAGTTTACGGGCTTTTGTCCTTTGAGACTGGATTACTTAATCAAATCAATTTTTCAATTTGCATGATAACATTCTAAGGAGAATCACATGGCTAGTGAGGAGCCTGTTTTAATAGCAGGATCATGGCGCGAGGCAAGTTTTACAAAGGTTTTTGAACCTGAAGATCCTGCAGAGAAGACTACAACTGGTAAGCTCTATCCGATAAGTGATGCCAAGGATGTTGAGGAAGCTGTTGAAGCTGCGTCGTATGCTTCTGAACAAATTGCTGATGTTGGAGACGAAATAATTGCTTTGTTCCTTGAATGTTATGCTGACCGGATTGAGTCTCGTGCAGACGAGATATGTGAAATGGCTAGCGTTGAGTCCGGTTTGCCGATATCACCTCGTTTGAAAGATGTTGAGCTTCCGCGAACTATCTCGCAGTTGCGTTTAGCTGCCGCCTCGGTCCGCAGTCGATCATGGACTCAACCCACGATAGATACCGTCACAGGAATTAGGTCAAAATTTGGATCATTGGCGGGGGGTGTAGCAGTCTTTGGCCCTAACAATTTTCCTTTGGCTTTTAATAGTGTTGCTGGAGGTGATTTCGCAGCAGCCATAGCGGCTGGGAACCCTGTAATTGGTAAGGGAAACTCTTCTCATCCTGGAACGACTAAAATGTTAGCTGAAGAGGCTTTTGTAGCAATTAAAGAAAGTGGTATGCCAACTTCCACAGTCCAACTGATCTATCGCACAGACCATGAAGTCGGTAAACTTCTTGTCTCTCATCCTAAAATCGGGGCCACTGGCTATACTGGATCAAGGGGAGCTGGGTTAGTATTAAAAGAGGCAGCCGACAGGGCAGGTAAACCAGTATATATGGAACTCAGCAGCATAAACCCGGTTTATATTTTACCCGGTGCCCTAAGAGAACGCGGCGAAGACATTGCGGAAGAATTTGCAACATCTTGTTTGATGGGCGTTGGGCAGTTCTGTACTAACCCTGGACTTGTTGTCCTTGTTGAGGGAGATGAGACGGAACAATTTATCAACTCTGTATGCGCCAAATTCTCAGATGCTCCTGTGGGTACGTTGTTAACGGGGAACGTCGAAAAAAATCTGGCTGAAAGTATAACGACCTTGCAGAACGCAGGTGCCATTGTCATTACGGGTGGTAAGACAGGCACGGGATCTGGATACAGTTTCGATAATACGCTGTTGAGGGTTTCTGGAGAGACCTTTATTGCTAATCCGGAAAAATTACAGACAGAGGCTTTTGGTAATGAAAGTCTTTTTGTTGTTGCAGGTACTGATGATCAGGCTGTAGAAATATGTAAACACTTTGAAGGGAATTTGACGGGTTGTATTTATAGTTCACAAAATGGTGAAGATGAGCCCCTATACAAACGGATTGTCGGTATCCTACGTAAGAAGGTAGGAAGATTACTAAATGATAAAATGCCTACCGGAGTAGCTGTTTCTTCAGCTATGAACCATGGTGGTCCATACCCTGCTACTGGTCATCCAGGTTTCACGGCTGTTGGCATCCCTGCCTCTATCGTACGATTTGGTATGCTTGAAAGCTACGATAATGTGCGTGAACATCGTTTGCCACCAGAATTGCGAGACCAGAATCCGGCAGATATTTGGCGTTTAATCGATGGTCGTTGGACCCAAAAAAATTTGGGGGAAGTTGAATAAGACACAATGTGAGATTGGTAGAGTCACTATAAAAAGTAGTATACATTTTTTCTTCGTGAAGAGTTTTGTTTCTCGAACCTGCTCAAATCGGCAGAGGCTGAAAAGGAGAATAAAATGAAATATGAAATCTTACTTAAAGGTGGTCACGTATTAGATCCAAAAAATGAAGTAGATGGAAAATTTGATGTCGCTATTGATAAAGGCTTGATTGCATCGGTTGCTCCAAACCTACCGATAGAAACAGCACGGAAAATAATTGACGTGTCTGGGCTTTATGTGACTCCTGGGTTGATAGATATCCATATGCACGCCTATGCTACACCAGGACATCGCAATGCTTGGGCTGGAGACAATAGTATCCTGCCTGACGGCTTTTCTTTTCGGACAGGTGTTACCACGATGGTAGATACAGGAAGTGCAGGCTGGCGAAATATAGATGATTTTCGAAATCGAGTAATCGACCGCTGTCAAACGCGTTTATTTGCATTTGTCAATATCTGCGGCCTGGGTATGACAGATATTGCCCACGAACAGAATTTATACGATTTAGATCCAAGGTTAACAGCTGAAATTGCTAAAGATAATGAGGACATAGTTGTAGGAATAAAGACTGCTCACTACTATGGGCCTGATTGGACTTCTGTAGATCGTTGTTTGGAAGCAGCAGAATTAGCTGAAACACGCGTGATGATAGATTTTGGTTTTTTTAAAAAAGAGCGTCCCTACTATCAACTTTTAACTGAAAAACTTCGAAAAGGCGATATTAGTACTCACGTTTTTCGTGGACCTACACCCTGGTTTGATAGTGAGGGTCGAGTATTACCTTATCTACACGATGCTCGATCCAAGGGTGTGATTTTGGATGTGGGACACGGAGCAGGATCTTTTTGCTTTCGCAATGCAGTACCTGCCACTGAGCAAGGTTTTTATCCAGATTCGATTTCTACGGATCTGCATGTACTATGTATGAATCAGGGAATGTTAGATATGACAACGACGATGTCTAAGTTTTTAGTCATGGGAATGCCGATCTCTGAAGTAATCCGTTGCTCCACTACGAACCCAGCTCTTGAAATTGGGCATCCTGAGTTAGGTCATCTAAGTATTGGGGCCGTTGCAGACGTTGCAGTTTTGAATCGGATGCAAGGTAGTTTCGGTTACGCTGATTCATTTGGTGGACGAATCGTCGGAACCGAGCGTTTATTATGTGAACTCACCCTAAAAGATGGGAGTTTAGCTTGGGACTGGAACGGAAGAGCCGCTATTGGCTATAGAGACATCGTTGATAAGAATTATGGTACTCGTGACGGTGAGTACTTGGTCATGCCTCCGGATGCATAACCATGAGAAATATAAAAAAAAACATAGGATTGTTAATTACCTTATGGAGCATCTTTGGCTGCAGTGAAATGAGTGTTTCCTCGGTTCAAGTTAAAAATGCTTGGGTTCGTGAACCTCCAGGTGGACATCCGATCACGGGAGCATATATGGAAATCATCAATAGATCGAGTGTTGTCCATGAAATTATTGGGGTAAGCTCTGAAAAGGTAGGTCGAGTGGAAATACATTCTATGGAGTACGATGATGAAATCATGCGTATGAGGAAAGTAGACAGCTTAACGTTGCGGCCTGAAGAAGAAATAAATTTGCAGCCTGGGGGTCTTCATTTGATGTTAATGGATATCGCCGATGTTATAAAAGCAGGAGACTCTTTACTACTTATGCTACATTTTTCTGACGGGACTAAACAGTTGGTCGAGTCGTCAGTCCGAAAGGGGCCCTATGAGTAAAAGGTCAAACGAGAATATTTGTTTTCCTCCGAAAATTTTGTTTTTCCTGATTTTAATTTTTTCTGGGTGTAGTAACGTAGAAACTAAACAAGATGAAGAATTGTTGGTTCCTGCTAGGCCCGTAATGGAACTTCCTCAAAATGTTCCCCCTTTAAAAGATTATGGTGGTATTGGCGGAGATTTTACTCTCACAAATCAACATGGTAGAGAGTTTTCTCTATCAGAACTGCAGGGGCATCCTGTACTGCTATTTTTTGGCTATACATACTGTCCCGATATATGTCCTATCACGCTTTCAAAGGTTGCACGTGTCCATGAACTTTTAGGTCTGTCACCGGATTCTTTTCGAACGATTTTTATTTCGGTAGATCCAGAGAGAGATACGGTCGACAAGATTCGGGACTATTTAGCTTATTTTCAAATTGAGACTATAGGGCTGAATGGCACAAAAGAGCAAATAGATACCGTAGTTCAACAGTACGGGGGACACTATGATCTCAATAATCAGGATAATCCAGACAATTACTTTGTTGATCATTCGACCTACACTTATCTAATAGATCAAAAAGGCCGAGTTCGATTTCTATTTCGTCCAGATGATGAACCAACCTATATCGCCGCGGTAGCAAAACAGTTGTTGTGAGCTTACCACGTACGCTCTTTTAGTAATTCTTGAATTGCATCTTTGGGAACGGGAAGCTCATCTATATGGTCTTCTAACCATTTAGAAAAGTCGGCTTCAATTTCTTCAGACCATCGTCGATCAATTTGTCCAGGAGTGTAAATACCCTCCTTTAATCTCATTTTACCGAACATATCTCTTAGTCGAATAACCTCAGAAGTTGAGACAACCTTTTCGGCTAAATGGGGTGGAATGAAGATTACCCCTTCCCGTTTTCCTAAAACAATATCACCGGGCATGCAAGTGGCGTTTCCGATACGAATGGGGCAATTCATACCTGTCAACATAATAGTTGGCGACGCAAACGACGGATCCCATCCGCGGACGAAACTAGTGAATTCCTTTAAATCCTCTATACCCTCTAAATCGCGAATAGCAGCATTGTGTACGACTCCATTACCAGAATTCGCATAAATTGCTACAGCTAAATTATCGCCTATGACGGGACCTTGGGCGATTTTCCCAAAAACATCGGCTACGTAAACATCCCCTTGTTTTAGGGCATCAATAGGCCATGAAATTTGATCGCCAACCTGACCTAAACGATCACCTTTTTCTTCCATGACGCGTCGCATGATAGGTCTTCGTGGCATGTACATAGCAGTTAAGGCTCGTCCGCAAAGGGTTCCACCTGGGTGTGTACATTTCCAGTCTCCTTCGAACTGATGTTCATACCCTTCTCCTCGGACGACTCCCCACGCTTGCGTAATACTGACGTTGCGCATTCTATCTATTATATCGTCGGATACGATGGGACGACCATCTGGAGCACGTTCTCCTGTCCACTCAGGGGTGTATTCTAACAATGCTTCCTTTGTGAGATTAAGTGGTGCGAATGTTTCCATATTACTATGTCCTCGAGGTTAGAATGCTGGTTATTAGCGGGTAGTATATGAAACCCTCAGAATAAAAATTATCGGTCATTAATGTAGATATACCTTGCCGATGTAATCAATAGACTTACATTTAACTTGAAATCTAAAAAGTCACTTAAAGGTCTAATAATGCTAAATATAACGTCAGCTGCACAACAAAAAATTGCTGAACTTGTTGCAAAAAGTGACAAGCCTGTTCGCGGTTTACGAATAGGCGCTGAGTCGAATAATTCAGCTAAAGTTGATTATAAACTCGCATTCATCTCCGAAGATCAAATAAGTGATGGGGATGAGCAAATCCCATTTGAAGGTTTTGATGTTTTTGTCAATAAAGAGAGTGTTAGTCTTTTACAGGATGCCCAAGTTGACTACGTGGATGGCCTGATGGGAAGTGGCTTTAAAATTGAAAGGTCCCGAAGACTTCCGGATCATTTAAAAAGTCCACTTGCCGAAAAAGTGCATTCGGTTATTGAAAAGAAGATCAATCCAGGGGTTGCTTCGCACGGTGGAGAAGTCAGTCTTGTCGATCTAAAAGACAGCACCGTTTACGTAAGACTGGGCGGTGGTTGCCAGGGATGTGGCATGGCGGGGGTTACATTACGCGATGGCGTTATAACTACGATAAAAGAAGAAGTGCCTGAAGTTGAAGAAGTAGTGGATGTAACAGATCATGCCTCTGGTGAAAATCCTTATTTTGAATAAAGCATTTTAGGAGCCAAGTAGCGATAACCCTGTAACAATTGTTTAGTAGATCCGTGCCTGCATACTTTTTTTATATCTAATTGCCTCCCGTCTCGTGGTTGAAAAGTCAGAAATTAGGTTGCCCCCAATCTGTGTGTTTGGTCTAAACTGCTCTGAAAAAAGACGGAGTAATTGTGGTAAATAATATTAGAATCCGACTGTCGGCTCTAATGTTCCTGCAATATTTTGCTTGGGGATCCTGGTATGTTACGTTGGGAACATTTCTGTCTCAAATAGGATTTGATGGATTAAACATTGGTGATGTTTTCAGTGCTTCGGCATGGGCGGCTTTATTCTCTCCAATTTTTGTAGGTATGATCGCGGATCGTTATTTTTCTGCACAAAGAATTTTGTGTATCCTTTATTTTTGTTGTGGTGGTGCATTGTTTTGGACCTCTACTCAAACGCATCCGAATACTTTTTTTTCTTCATTGCTTGTTACTATGTCTTGTTATATGCCTACGGTTTCGTTATCTAATTCCGTGTGTTTTCATCATTTGTCCCATCCAAGTATCAATTTTCCTAAGATTCGGTTGTTCGGAACGATAGGCTGGATTGCGGCAGGGCTTTTGGTAGGCACTTTGGCTATTGAAAACACAGTATATCCCATGTGGATAGGTGTTTCTACTTTATTTTTTCTGTCGATCTATTCTCTTTTTTTGCCGGAGACTCCGCCACGGATGAAAGACAAGGTCACTAAGCTAAAAGATGTGTTTGGTTTTGAAGCACTAATACTATTTTCTGATCGTTCATTTTTAGCTTTTGCTTTAGGCTCAATTCTTTTAACAATCCCTTTGGCATTCTATTACAATTTTGGGAACCTATTTCTTAACGAAGTAGGAGTCGCGAATCCGGCGGGGACTATGACCTTAGGCCAGATGTCCGAAATGATTTTTATGCTTCTGATGCCTTTTTTTTTCAGAATTTTTAGTATTAAAAATATGTTAATCATTGGGATGTTCGCCTGGTTAATAAGATACGTTCTTTTTGCTAATGGAGATCTTTGGATGTTGTACATAGGAATATTATTACACGGTATTTGTTATAACTTTTTTTTCCTCACCGGACAGATTTATATCGATAAGCGCGTAGGTGAAAATTTGCGCTCAAGTGCTCAAGGGCTTATCGGATTTCTCACGTATGGAATCGGTATGCTTGGTGGTGCTAAGATTTCTGGGTATGTTGTAAATTATTACGAGACCAATGTAGGCCATAATTGGATGATGGTTTGGCTGTGGCCAGCCTTTATAGTTTTGCTTGTATTGTCATTGTTTGCTCTGTTATTTAAAGAACGTTGCAATGATTGAAGCTCTATTTCATCATCTCTTTCAGCTAAAATATTTTCGAAGGATAAAATAATATGGCAGAAGCAATACCACTAGTGAGCCAGCCAGATACAGCGTCGCATGAACGGGCAATTATGGAGCAGGGATTTACTTATTTCCCGAATGAACTACGTCTTGAAGAAATATCGGAACTTCGCTCAGCTATGGATAGATTGACCGCAAAGCCTGAGAGCTTTGATAAACTTCCTGACCCTGCAGAGCATGGTTTCATGGAAAAGAGTATTAACAACGCTTTTAATCGTGATCCTGTATTCGCCGAATATCTAGACCGAGCGGGGATAATAGATGTTGTCGAGGCAGTACATGGAGAAGACTGTCATTGTATAGGTATGACGGCGTGGGTGACGGGTCCGGGGCGCCCTGATCAGGCACTACATGCTGATTTTCAACCTTTGACATTGCCTGAAGATATAATGGCCGATCAACGGGTTCAAATACCTGTTTTCATTTCGACGTTACATTTTTATTTGGATGATATTTATTCTGAACTTGGACCGACTAACTTTGTTCCAGGTAGCCATAGGGCTGGTCGTCCGCCTTCGCCAGATGAAGTCAACTGGCAGGGTAAATTGGAACAGAGTATTTTTTGCAATGCGGGCGATGCAGTATTATTTAGGAGTGAAGTCTGGCATCGAGGTACTGCTAATTCGAGTAACCAAACCAGGTATCTTCTCCAGGTTCATTATGCAAAACGCATTATTACCCAGAAATTCCCACCCTACTTGTACCAGTTTTCACTTGATGAGGATTTAATTAAAAATGCATCTCCACGTCAGCTCAGATTGTTGGGAGACCATCGTCCGAGTAACTACGATTAGAGTATCTGGAATTCTTGTTGGCTGAGGTTTTTAAGTTTTGAATAACGGACCCTATATAATTCAATTTTTGATTTACCGGTGAAGAAATTTTGAATATCATTTACATAAATCCAGATGAATTACGAGCAGACGCACTTGGTTGTTACGGACACCCCTTAGTAGAGACTCCGAATATTGACCGTCTCGCAGGCGAGGGAACTCGGTTTGATCAGTGTCATGTTCAGCACACCGTATGTACCCCTTCTCGGTGTTCTTTTATGACGGGTTGGTATCCGCATGTATCAGGTCATCGAACCTTATGGAATCCTTTGCGCGAACATGAGCCAAATACAATGCGCTATTTACGGAATGCTGGCTACGAAGTACACTGGTTTGGTAAAAACGATTGTTTGGCGCCCGAGGCTTTTTCAAGTTCGGTTGATAGGGTATATGCTTCGACAGAGCCTATCGGTAGTTCGCCTTCCTTATTCCAAGAACATCAACTGGGATATTACAGTTTTCTTCGTGGCGCTATGGACGGACCTCCGCGGGATGAATTTATTTATAAACGCGCTGAGAGTTTGATTCGAAATCGTAACCAGAGCGATCCTCCTTTATTTATGTTTTTGGCAACGGGTTTTCCGCATCCTGTCTATAATGCGCCACAACCCTGGCATGACATGTACGACCCGAATAAATTGCCACCTTTACGTCCTGTTCGTGACGATCTGAGTCCTGACTTCCATGCACTTATTCGTCGTTATCGTGATTTAGAAAATCTTGACGATGCGTTTTTTCGCAAAATAATGGCCGTTTATTTAGGAATGATCTCGTATGTAGATCATTTGGTCGGTCGTCTCTTGAAGGCTTTGGATGAAACTGGTATGATTGACGACACAGCCATATTTTTCTTCTCCGACCATGGCGATTGGGCTGGAGATTACGGTTTGGTTGAGAAATGGCCTAGTGGTCTTGATGATACCTTAACGCGCGTTCCTCTCATAGTTCGGTCCCCCGGGAAAGTTGAAAACCATGTTGTTAAGGAACCCATAGAATTATTTGATATTGTTCCAACCACATTGGAATTAGCTGGAACAGAAGCGCAGCATACTCATTTCGCAAAATCGCAGATTCCAGCTTTATCAGGTTCAGGAGGAGAGACAGGCCGTATCGTTTTTGCAGAAGGTGGTTATGACTTGCATGAAGCGCATTGTTTTGAGGGCCGTGGGATACCCGGTAATTCCGAAGGTATATATTACCCGAAGGGACTACAGCAACAAGAGAAACCTATGAGTGTATGTAGATCTCAAATGGCTCGATCGGCCACGCATAAATTGGTTCGTAGATCTAGTGGAAAAAATGAATTTTACGATTTGAATATGGACCCACTCGAATCAAATAACTGTTTTGGTATGTCAGACCATTCTGAGCAACAAACACACCTTAGTGAAGCGTTACTAAATTGGCAACTCTCCACGAGCGATATAACACCTTTTCAGTCACAGCCTAGAGGATTTCCTTCAGGATTGCCAAAACCTTAGTGGCCTATCTTAATTTGTCCCCAACCTATTTTAGTTATTGCAGAATCGAAATTTTTTAATCGTTTGTATTTTAAGAATTTTGCATCTGATGGAAAAGATTTTCGTTTTTGTGCCAATGGTAAAACGAGTATGAATGGCTCTGATAGCTCTAAGTGGCTTTCCGGTTTGTTAAGCGAAAAACGTCTATATACTGGCAGGAAATTATTCAAGATCCTTCTATATTCTTTCGTGCCTTGTTTTAATGAACGTGATTCATATGGGTTAATTCGTAGGACTGCGTATTTTCCTAAGGTAGAATCAGGGTCGATATAATGCCCCGTACTCCAGCGCGAAAATAAACGTTCGAAAGGGATAGATTGGTTCGATACAGGGTTTGTATAATAGTAATCATGGATCATTTCTCCGTCGGATTTCAATTCGATTCGTTGCCATAAATTGCGTCCGGGATCTTTTCCATGAACATAAACTGATTCGTTAAGCCAAACTCCCAGAAGCGGACTGTTATTGAAGTTCGTGTTCGGCGTATATCCCTGATCAGTTTGGGCTTTAACTGTGAGGGCGACAGAAAGTACAAAAACAAGAAGTAGGTGTACCAAAAAGGACTCCTAAAAAGATGAAGTTTTTTCTAGCATAGGCAATTAGTTGCCAACACACAATAATTAGTAAAAAGACGGTTACATTAAATTTATGAATAAACATTTAATTGCAAATGCAAAAGACGTGCTTAGACACAAAGTTGGCGTGACAATTCCAGTATATTTTTCACCGAATGGTGATGAACGTCTGGCTACCGAATTGTTGCGCGACACCGCCTTTTCCTATGCAGAGATTTTAGAAAATCCTAAAAACCTTTGTTTGAGTGTTGATGGCGAAGATAATGGCTTAGATATTGCGACTGGTATATCGAAAGAATGCGGCGCTAGCTTGGTTTACTCGCGAAAAAACATAGGAAAGCTAAGCGGTGTGCGGAACGGTGTTCAAGCTCTCTGGGATGACGAGCAGTTAACTTATTTTGTCGAGATCGATTCGGATGGCGATCATTTTGCAAATGAATTGCTTAATTTAATTCGAGCAGCTATAAACGTGCAGGGAAGATACGGGCGTGATGTTCTTGTCATTGGCAGGAGAACATCTAAACATCGGCCCATGGGCTTTCTGAGAGGAGAGCTTGAGGAGCTTGCAGACCGGATGCTTCTTGATGCACTGTATTATGACGCAGCCCTCTCAGGTCGAGCCCTTTCATTAGAATTCGCTACACCTATCGAGGAATATCCAGATTTTCATTCGGGCTTTAAACTCTTTAGCAGAGGAGCGGCAAAAGCAGCATTTATAGAAAAGCCCAGGTTATGTGGAGTTAGTAGCGATGCATATTTCCGGCATGGCTGTGAGGCTGTGATGACGGTTGAATCTCTTTTATCTTCAGCACAGTTGGTGCTCGTCAACCGTAGTACGTTTAATGAACAGCCGGTTACTACATTTGGGTTACTCGATCGCGAACGCATGATCGCCGATAAAATAATTTGGCCATGCAAAAGATTGAATGTTCCTGCAACATTTGTTGATCAATGGCTGACTAATCATTTTACTCGTTTAATGCTAAATACTTTGGTGCCGCAGGGAAAATCGGAGTTGCTACAAATTCGTAGCTTGGTATTAAGTGCATTTGGGATAGAGGATACAGATGCAGAAACGATTAATTGGGGCCCACTATTTGTTTAATGAAATTCGGCTTTAATAAGCACAAAGATAGTGGATTTAACTTCTTTTGGAGGTGAAATGTTGTATGGCTCGCAATGTTCTTTTTATTCTTGCTGACCAATTTCGTGCGGATTGCCTCGGGTCTGCTGGTAATACGTTAGTAAGGACTCGAAATTTGGATAAGTTGGCTAGTCAAGGTGTTCGATTCGCCAAATGCTTCAATCAGACGGCTCCCTGTGGACCAAGTCGCATGAGTATATATACCAGTCGCTATATGTGCTCTACAAGAGCGGTCAACAATATGACTCCTTTGAGAGATGCAGAAGAAAACTGGGGCTATGCATTAAGACAGGTGGGCTTCGATCCGGGCTTGATTGGTTACAACGATTATGGCGTCGACCCTAATAGCGTTCCGGAAACGGATTCCCACCGGATGGGATTGTCCTACGATAACGTATTACCTGGATTCGAGCGGGTTTATTATCACGAATATGATAGTCCTGAATATTTTCAGTGGTTGCGCGACCAAGGTTATCCGGAAGAATTATGTAATCATTCTGCAATCCATAGCCCGGCAGTTCCGGAAGATGGTCCCGGTGAGCATTTAACTTGCTACTATCCCGCTCACTATAAAGCTGAGCACAGTGAATGTCGTTACGTTACCGAACGGGCTATCGAATATATCAAACGAAAAAATTTTGCTGATAGAGACCTGGGCTGGATCTTGAGTCTTAATTATATAAAACCGCATCCACCAAATATTAACTGCGAACCCTATTGTAGTATGTTCCCGGCCGATGACATGGAATTAGCAACTCGCAGGACTGAAGAATTGGATAGCGATCACCCGTATATTAGTAGGGCAATCGGATCAGGCGAACACGTGGATGATCGACAACTTCGCGAATTTAGAGCCTGTTACTTTGGTATGATTGCCGAATTAGATGACAATTTGGGTCTTGTCTTTAATGCCCTCGAAAAAACCGGCCAATGGGAAGATACGTTGATTGTATTTAGCGCAGACCATGGAGAGCAACTCGGGGATCACTATTTGGTTGGGAAGGGCCATTTTTTTGATAGTGCTATGCATATTCCATGTATTATTCGCGATCCATCTGACAAAGCTGAGGACACCCGTGGAACGGTTGCAGATCATTTTGTAGAGTCAGTCGACTTAGGTCCTACTGTTTTGGATTGGCTGGGTGTGGAGGCTCCGGATCGGTTTCAAGGAAAAAGTCTTTTAGGGTCCTTACATCGAGAAGATGATTTTGAACCTAAAAAAGAAATTCACTACGAATTTGATTATCGTTCGAGTGCAAGAGGTATTGATTCGAACACCGCAATGGATAAGCACTTACTTTGGGTTTTGCGTAATGAAAGGTATAAGTATGTTCATTTTGCTGACGAAGCGATACCGTCATTGCTATTTGATTTGGAAGCGGATCCTGGAGAATTTGAAAATATAGCAGAAAACCCACAATATTCTTCGATAATTCTGGATATGCAAAGTCGCATGCTTCGTTGGCGTATGCAATCAGAAGATCAGAGGATGGAACACTGGGCATCCCAATTTAGATACTGATCGGAATCTAATGAATGTTATAACAATAGTTTGTGACACACTGCGTCGAGATCATGTCGGTGCTTATAATTTGGGTCGACCTCTCAACGAATGCGGCAGTGAGTCCGCACCGAATTGGCGTCTTCCGACGCCTAATATGGACCGTCTTATTCAGCGCGGAACAGTGTTTGACAATGCCTATATCGGCTCTACTCCATGTATGCCAGCACGTCGCGATATTTACACAGGACGCTTAGAATTTCTTGAACGGGGGTGGGGACCTTTGGAAGAAGACGACTATGACTTGCCAAGACAGGTTTCCGGAGCGCCCAACCGTTCTGTTCGCCAGTCGATGCAGAAAAATGATCCAATTAGTTACTTACTTACGGACCATTTTCACCTTTGGGAACAAGGGTCTGGAAATTATCACATGGGATATTCTGGTTTTGAATTTATTCGGGGAATCGAATCTGATGGTTTATACACAGATCCTATCGAATTCGCATGTCCTCCGGGCGATTTAATGGGAAAAAATGAACGACACTGGAGAAATGTTCATTTCATTCGCCAGTCAGACGAGGATTATTTTTGTGCACAGGTCTGTCAGAAGGCGGCCGATTGGTTAACGCGCAACCACAGTCACGAGAATTTCTTTTTGCATTTGGATATTTTCGATCCCCATGAGCCATGGGATCCACCTGAAGATGTTCTTAAAGTTTTTGATCCGACAGGTTATGATATAGAGGGTTTGCGGGCGGCGGCTCCCTACGATCTGTGGCGGCTACATTACACTGAGGAACAATTTTTCAATATGCGTGCCAGATACGCAGCGAAGGTTGTGTTTCTGGACCGTTGGCTCGGTAAGGTGTTTGATGCCTTAGATGACCTGAAGCTTTGGGAAGAAACATTAGTCATACTAACTACGGATCATGGTACATGGAATGGTGACCATGGGCGAATGGGCAAGCTTGGCACTCACCAGTATGATGGCTGCTCCCATATTCCGTTTATTGCGTGTCACCCAACAGAAGGACATGGAGAGCGTAGAAAGCAACTTATTCAACTTGTTGATTTGTATCCAACAATTTTAGAGAGCGTCGGTCGCCCGCTTCCTCCTATCAATGAGTCGAAACCATTACATGGAGTAAACTTGTTACCTTTGTTTGGCGATGCATATTCTCCCACACGCGATTGTGCATTAATGGGTATGTTCGGAAAAAGCGTGTCTATAACAGATGGAGACTGGACCTTACATCAGTCCCCAGTAGCGACTAACCAACCTCTTTATTGGCATGGATATCAATTAGCGCGTTTTATTAATTATGACCTTGGTCCATTTTCTGAAGGTCGTCGTCCAGTCAAAAATTGTAGATCCTGGAATGAACCCACGGCGCTTTATAACCGAAGAGAAGATCCTGGTGAATCAACGAATATATCGCATCGAGAACCTGAGCAACTCTTGAGAATGCAGACTCTATTGCGAGATGAATTAGTTCGTCTTCGTGCACCCGAATGGCAGATAAAACGTCTAGGCGTGTAATTAATATTAACCGATGAAATATAAGAATTCTACCGATACAATTTTTCACCCGTTCTTACTCAGAGACAAAAATGGTTTTTGTTTAGAGCAACCAGGCGATAGTGAAATTCACGTTTGGTCTACGAGCTTAGAGATTGACGAGGATAACCTAAAAAATCTGAAGAAGAATCTTTCCGTAGACGAACTCATGAGAGCTGACCGGTTTGACTCTGATTTACATCGTCGTCGCTTTGTTGTGGCACGCTCTAACCTGAGGATGCTACTTGCCAGTTATTTAAATTGCGAAATTTCGGCGATAGAATTTGCCTACAAAACACATGGGAAGCCAGCTTTAAAAAAACCTAAAACAGAATTAACTTTTAATCTTTCACATTCTCATGATTTGGCACTGTATGGATTCGGAGTTGCCCGTGCAATTGGAATTGATGTAGAGAGAGAGCGCAAAGATTTGTCCGAGTTAGCAATAGCAAAACGCTTCTTCTCTCAAGATGAGATAGAAAAAATTGCGAAATTATTCGGGGAAAATCGTCGTAAAGCGTTTTTTTCATGTTGGACTCGCAAGGAAGCATATTTGAAGGCATGTGGCGTTGGGATAAGTGGTGGTTTAAAAAGTTTTTCAGTTACTTGTGGTCACGATGAAGAAGTGAAACTTATGAAGGGGAATGACATTGAGAACTGGGAGATTGTGGCGCTTACGCCTGCATCAAGATATGTTGCCGCGATTTGCTTTGAGGGAAAAGGCATGGAGATAAATTGTAGATGCTTGATGGAAGAGTAACTATCATTAGCTCTTGTATTAAAATTCTATTTCAGCAAAGCCAAAGCTGGATGATTCAAAACATTTTTTATTTCCCCCCAGTGTTTTTTGGATTCGCTGTTTTGTGTATCAGGCAAAAACCCTAAGTCAAGGTAAAGTCCTATAGCGGTTATACGTTTGGAGTGAGTGTTGAGAATCGCTCTGTCGTGCCAATTCTTCATTTTCTTTAATGCATAACAC
>MDTB01117063.1_pt1 | contig 17576 bp, 13 predicted proteins | sample 811161 | NCBI WGS metagenome assembly MDTB01 (sample SAMN05326650, study PRJNA326480) | marine metagenome | isolation source: seawater | place: Mediterranean Sea | collected 2009
AACTCCAGGAATTACATCATAATTTACGTGTCCAGCTTGTCCTGCTAGTATTTCAGCTACTGCAATACCTTCCTCTTCTGCTTTATGAGCTAGCATTGGCCCTTTAATGACATCACCTATTGCGTAAATATTACTTACGGAAGTTTGCAATTTGTTATTAACTTCTATTCTACCTTTGTTGTCTTTTTTAATTCCAATTTTTGAAAGATTTAATCCCTCTGTATATGGTTTTCGTCCAACAGATACTAAAACCTTATCAACTTCTAAAACTTCCTTTTTTGAACTTTTAACATTAGTGTAAGAAATTGAAACAGACTTACCTTTATCTTCAACGGACTCAACCTTTGATCCCATTTTAAATTTAATCCCTTGTTTAGATAATATTTTTTGAAATTCATTTGAAATTTCTCTATCCATTCCGGGAGTAATAAAATCTAAATATTCTATAACAGTCACATCGGATCCTAATCTTGACCAAACTGATCCCATTTCTAAACCAATATAGCCCCCTCCAATTACAGCTAACTTGGTAGGCACTTTGTCAAAAGATAAAGCACCTGTAGAAGAAACAACATTTTTTTCATTGATCTGAATGCCAGGCAATGAAGTTACTGTTGAGCCAGTAGCAATAACAATGTTCTTAGATTTTATATTGGTTCTCTTGTTGTTATCTTCATAAACAACAATATCATTTTTAGAAAGAAGAACTCCTTTGCCTTTTAAATATGTAACTTTATTTTTTTTAAATAAAAATTCTACTCCTTTAGTTAATACTTGAATTGACTTATTCTTATTGGACATCATTTTTTCGATATTTAATTTTATGCCTTCTATTTCGATTCCTTGCTGATTAAAATCTTTCTTAGCTTTATGAAAGTTTTCAGATAAGTTTAATAAACTTTTTGACGGTATACATCCAACATTAAGACAAGTTCCGCCTAGAGCTCCTCTTGACTCAACGCACGCGGTTTTTAATCCAAGTTGTGCAGCTCTAATTGCACAGACGTATCCTCCTGGTCCACCGCCAATTATTACTAGGTCAAAATTATTTTCCATGGTCAAATGTTTAAGAATAACCTCTTAGGTTGTTCTAGTGACTCTTTTACTATTTTCAAAAATGATACCGCTTCTTTACCATCAATTATTCTATGATCATAAGATAGTGCTAAATACATTATTGGTCTAACCTCTACTTTACCGTCCACTACAACTGGTCTTTGAATTATATTATGCATTCCTAACACTGCAGACTGTGGTGGATTTAAAATTGGTGTTGAAAGCATCGAGCCATAAATTCCACCATTAGTAATTGTAAATGTTCCACCTTGTAAATCTTCAATTGTAATTTTTCCTTCTCTAGCCTTTTGACCAAGATCACCTATATTTTTTTCAATATCAGCAAAAGACATTTCGTCTGTTTCTCTAAGAACTGGCACTACAAGTCCTCTATCTGTTCCTACAGCAATACTTATATTGTAATAATTTTTATAAACAATTTCTTCACCTTGAATTTCTGCATTAACCGCTGGGTAATTTTTTAAACCAATAACACAAGCTTTTACAAAGAATGACATAAACCCTAGTTTAACCCCATATTTAGTTTGAAATTCCTCTTTGTATTGACTTCTCATTTTCATCACTTCGCTCATATCAACTTCATTGAAAGTTGTAAGCATTGCAGCGTTCTCTTGAGCCTCTTTTAATCTTTTGGCTATCGTTAATCTTAGCCTAGTCATTTTTACTCTTTCCTCTGGACCATGCTTAATTTTTCTCTCTGAAGGAGATGGTTTGGAGCCCATTAAGCTCATGATGTCTTCTTTTAAAATTAAACCATTTTTTCCAGTTCCATCTACAGCATCTAAATTTATTTTAGCTTCAGTGGCCATTTTTCTAGCAGCTGGTGACACTTCTTTGTTTTCTTTTTGAACTATTTTTTCTTCATGAGCTTGGTCTAAAATCAATGGTTCTTCATCGTCTAATTTAAGAACAGGTTCGTCAATTTTTTTTTGTTTAGTTTTTTTTGGTTTTTTAATTTTTTCCTCTTCGAAAATTTTTGGCTGGATTTCTTTTTTTGCCTTGTTAGGCGGATTGTAAGTGTTAACTTCGTCTGTACTGCTACCTTTGGTACTTGCTGAGCTATCTACAGTACCTAGTAAAGAGCCTACGTTTACTGTTTCTCCCTCTTTTACAGAAATACTTCCCAATACTCCATTTGTAGGTGAAGGAACTTCTACGTTCACTTTATCTGTCTCTAATTCAACAAGAGGTTCATCAGCTGAAACTTTGTCTCCTTGTGATTTGAGCCACTTAGATACTGTAGCTTCTGTGACCGATTCACCGAGCGTTGGAACTGTAATTTTTTCTGCCATTTAATCTTTAAGTATCTTTTCCAATATTTCTTTTTGTTGTGCAAGATGTTTGTTAAGATTTCCAGTCGCAGTGGAAGAAGCTGCTTTTCTACCAACATATTTTACAGACTTATCACCAAAATTTACTATTTCTAAAGTTCGATCAATATAATTTCTTACTGTATTCCAAGCACCCATATTCTGTGGCTCTTCTTGACACCAAATAAATTCTGCTTTGGTATATCTTTTTAAAATATTTGCTAAAGTTTTTGCAGGAAAGGGGTAAAGTTGCTCTATTCTTATAAATGTTACTTCATTATTTTTATATTTTTCTCTTGCCTCAATAAGATCATAATAAATTTTTCCTGAGCACATGATTACTTTTTTAATTTTTGCATCTCTTCTTTTTAACTCAAGCAAATTTTTTATATTCGAATACGCATCATCCTCTAACACTCTATGGAATGTGCTTTTTTTAGAGAACTCTGAAATATTTGAAACACATTTTTTATGTCTTAATAGTGATTTTGGAGTCATAATAACCAGAGGTTTTCTAAACTCTCTATGCATTTGACGTCTTAAAACATGAAAATAATTTGAAGGTGTAGTGCAATTAACTACTTGAATGTTTTCTCCAGCACAAAGTTGTAAAAATCTTTCCAACCTAGCGGAAGAATGCTCGGGTCCTTGGCCTTCATAACCGTGTGGTAATAACAATACTAAACCACTAGCTCTTCCCCATTTTGACTCCGATGATGAAATAAATTGATCGATTATGATTTGTGCTCCATTAGCAAAATCTCCAAATTGTGCCTCCCATAAAACAAGTGTTTCAGGTTCAGACAATGAGTATCCAAATTCAAACCCTAAGACTGCTAACTCTGAAAGAAGACTGTCTATTATTTCAAAATTTTTTTGGTTACCTGAAATGTTATTAAGTGGGATATATCTTTGATGATTATCCTGGTTTCTTAAAACAGCATGTCTTTGGCTAAATGTGCCTCTACCTGAGTCCTGTCCAGATAATCTTACAGAAAATCCTTCGGTGAGTAGTGTTCCAAATGCTAAACTTTCTGCAGTAGACCAATCAATAGATTTTCCATCTAAAATACATTTCATTCTTAAATCAAATATTTTTTTTAAGGTTTTGTGGACGCTAAAGTCTTGAGGGATCTCAGAGATTTTTTTACCTATGTTGATTAGTTTAGTCTTATCAACACCACTAACGCCTCTTTTATCTTTGCCAAGATCTGGTTTAAATCTTGACCATACTCCATCATACCATTTTAATTCTGATTTATAATTTTTTGATGTCTCAAATTCTTTTTCTAGAAAGTTTTTAAATTTTGCTTTCTCTGCCTGTAAATTGGTTTCAGATGTCAGTCCTTCTTCACTTAATTTTTTTCCATAAATTGAAAGAGTTGTTGGATGAGATTTAATTTTTTTATACATAATTGGTTGAGTAAAAGAAGGTTCATCTCCCTCATTGTGACCGAATCTTCTATAACAGACCATATCGATAACCACATCTCTATTAAATTTTTGTCTATACTCAGTCGCAATTTTAGCACAGTGAACTACTGCTTCGGGATCATCTCCATTAACATGAAATATTGGTGCTTGAGCTGTCTTTGCAACATCTGATGGATAAGGCGAAGATCTTGCAAATCTCGGAGCAGTGGTGAAACCTATTTGGTTATTAACTATTATATGGATCGTTCCACCAATGTTATGTCCTGGAAGACCAGACATAGCAAAGCATTCTGCAACAATGCCTTGACCCGCAAATGCTGCATCTCCGTGCATAAGAACAGGAATAACTTTTTTTCTTTCTTTGTCTTTATGAAAGAATTGTTTCGCTCTAACTTGACCTAAAACCACTGGATTTACAGCTTCTAGGTGGGATGGATTATCTGTTAAACTTATGTGCACTGAATTGCCATCAAACTCTCTGTTTGAAGAGGCACCTAAATGATATTTAACATCTCCCTCAAAATCTTTGCTTGTAGCAACTGATTTACCAAAAAATTCACTAAAGATAGCTTTAAAAGGTTTGCCCATTACATTAGCTAAAACATTTAGCCTTCCTCGGTGAGGCATTCCTATTTTAATTTCTTTAGCACCTAAGTTTCCTCCTCTTTTGATAATCTGCTCTAACGCAGGAATTAAAGATTCACCTCCGTCTAATCCAAATCTTTTAGTGCCCACGAATTTCACATGTAAATATTTTTCAAAACCCTCTGCCTGAATAATCTTATTCAATATTGCTTTTTTTCCATTTTCTGTGAAAGTTATATTTTTTTCTGGACCTTCAATCCTATCTCTAATCCAAGATTTCTCATCTGGGTCACCCATATGCATAAATTCATATCCAATTTTTGAACAATAAGTTTTTTTTAAGATAGATAAGATCTGATCTAGATCTCCATACTGAAGCCCGAGCACTCCATCCAAGAAAATTTTTCTTTTATAATCATTTTTTGTAAAACCATAAGTCTCTGGTTTTAATTCTGGATGTTCTTCTTTTTTTTGGATAGAAAGTGGGTCCAAATTAGCTATTAAGTGACCTCTAATCCTATACGCTCTTATCAGCATTATAGCTCTAACAGAGTCTTTTGAGGCTTGTTTTACCAAATTTAAATTAATTTCTGTAGGCTCTGAATTATTTTTATTTTTGTCACTTATTTTAATCCCTCGTTTTTTTATTTTTTTTTCTGGAGACCAACTAGGCCCTTTTAAATTATCATAAACTAATTTTTCATTGTCACTAAGTCCTTCGAAAAATCTTCTCCAACTATCAGGTAAAGAATTAGGGTCTGATAAATAATCAGCATAAAATTCATTAATAAATTCAGAATTATTTCCTGCTAAAAAAGATGTTTTTTTATAAAGTATATTGTTTTTCGAAGAAGACATTAGAAATTTATTCTAACATAAATTTATGAAAATCAACCATTAAGTTTTTGATATAGTGTCTTACCTATGTCGGCTGGTGAATTAGAAATTGTAATACCAGCAGATTTCATTGTCTCTATCTTGTCTTGGGCTCCCCCTTTGCCTCCAGAAATAATTGCTCCAGCATGACCCATTCGCCTTCCTGGAGGTGCTGTCAATCCAGCTATAAATCCAACCATTGGTTTTTTAATTTTTTCTCTTTTTAAAAATTCTGCAGCTTCTTCTTCTGCTGAACCCCCAATTTCACCAATCATAACAATTGATTTAGTATCTTTATCTTTTAAAAACAACTCTAAGCAGTCAATAAAATTTGTTCCATTAATAGGATCACCTCCTATTCCTATACATGTAGATTGACCCATACCATTAGATGAAGTTTGTGCTACGGCTTCATAAGTCAAAGTGCCAGATCTAGAAACGATTCCCACAGTTCCTTTTTTATGAATATTTCCTGGCATAATACCAATTTTACATTCTTCTGGAGTGATTATACCAGGACAATTAGGGCCAATTAATCTTGAACTACTTTTATTTAAAATTTGTTTAACCTTAATCATATCTAAAACTGGTATGCCCTCAGTAATACAAACAATAAGTTTTATTCCAGCCTCAATTGCCTCTATAATTGCATTTCCAGCAAATTTTGGTGGCACGTAAATCATTGAGGCATCAGCAGATGTTTTTTCTTTAGCTTCTTGAACAGTATCAAATACAGGAAGATTCAAATGTCTTTGACCTCCTTTTTTTGGGGTAACGCCACCAACTAAGTTTGTTCCATATTTTATTGCTTGTTCTGAATGGAATGTGCCATGTGTTCCAGTAAATCCCTGGCAAATTACTTTTGTAGCTTTGTTCACTAAAACTGACATTATTTTATTGCCTCAACAATTTTTTTTGCAGCATCATTCAAATCAGAAGCAGATAGTATTTTTAAATTAGACTCATCTAAAATTTTTTTTCCTTCTTGAAAATTAGTGCCAGCAAGTCTCACAACTAGTGGTACAGATAAATTTACTTCTTTTGCTGCATCAACTACCCCCTGTGCAAGAACATCACATCTCATTATTCCACCAAAAATATTTATCAAAATTCCTTTTACGTTTTTATCAGAAAGAATTAATTTAAAAGCTGCAGCAACCTTCTCTTTACTTGCTCCTCCTCCAACATCTAAAAAATTTGCTGGTTCTTTCCCATAAAGTTTTATTATATCCATTGTCGCCATTGCTAAACCAGCACCATTAACCATGCATCCTATAGATCCATTTAATTTAATATAAGCAAGATCGTGTTTACTTGCTTCAATTTCTGCTGGCTCTTCCTCATTGAGATCTCTTAATTTTAATATTTCTGGTCTTCTAAAAATTGAATTGTCATCAAAATTCATTTTTGCATCTAAGCAGATTAACTCATTTGATTTTGTAATAATCAGAGGATTTATCTCTATTAAGCTCGCATCTTTTTTTATAACTATCTCATAAAGTGATTTAACTAGTCTATGAGCAGTAATTTTCTGTTTATCATTAAATTCAAATACTGATATTATCTTTTCGATTTCTTCTTCGCTTGGTCCATTTTCCCTAAAATCTATTTTATTTGTAATTATTTTTTCAGGATTTTTAGAAGCCACTTTTTCAATATCCATACCTCCTTCTATGCTGCTTATAAATGCTATTTTGGAAGTTTCTCTATCTATTAAACAGGACAAATAGAATTCTTTTGAAATTTCTGATGCTTCTTCAATATATAATCTTTTGACCTCTTTTCCCTCTGGTCCCGTTTGATGAGTAACAAGTATTTTTCCCATCATTATTTTTGCTTCTTTAATTAAGTTATCAATACCACTAACCAGTTTTACACCACCCGCTTTCCCTCTTCCTCCAGCATGGATTTGCGCTTTAAGCACGTAGTTTTCTTTTTTTAGTAATGAAATTTTTTTCTTAATATCTTCAATTGAAAATACCACAATACCTTGTGAGATTGGGGCTCCAAATTCTTTCAAAATTTGCTTTGCTTGATGTTCGTGAATATTCATTTAGTTAAAGAAATAATATATATGTTTTAAATGATGTAATATATTAATAAAGAATGAAAGAAAATACTCATTTCAATATTAATTTTTTTGCTTATGCACTATTTTTTTTATTATTTGTTGTAGGCATTTTAACATTCAAAGACTATGGCATAGGCATAGATGATAAGTTTCACAGGTTAAATGGATTTTATTGGCTAGATTACTTGCTATCTTTTACTAATTTTGATGAAGCAAAAAATCTAGTAAAATTTAAATTAAATCAAATTTCTGATCAATCCCTCCCCTCGATAGAGGATTACAAAAAATATAGTATTATTTTTGATGTTCCTGCAGCTATTATCGAACTAGTATTAAAATTAGATACTACTAAACAATTTTATGAGGTAAGACATTTTTTAAATTTTAGTATTTTTTTTATTGGATGCATCTTTTTTTATAAACTTTTATTGCTTAGGTTCAATAAATTAATAAGCCTACTCGGTTGTATAATTTTTATTCTTTCACCTAGAATTTATGGTGAAAGTTTTTACAACATGAAAGATATTGTATTTCTTACGTTTTTAATTTTAGGATATTTCTATAGTTTTAAATCTTTTGCTAATTATAAAATTAAAAATTTAATAATTTTAGCTATACTATCCGCTCTTTGCATTCAAACAAGAATTATTGGATTGGCTTTACCTTTATCATTTATATCTTTTTATTTTTTATCATTATTATCTAAATCGTCAGATATAAGACATATCTATAAAATTATATTTTTTTCTTTAATGACAACTTTTTTTGTTGTGTTGTTTTGGCCTTACCTGTGGTCATCACCTATAGAAAATTTTTTTTCAGTTATAAAAAATTGGGTTCCTCCTATTCATATATTCTTTAATGGAGAATATATTCAAAATGATTACTTGCCATTGAGCTACATACCAATATGGATTTTTATCTCTACACCACTGATGCATTTATTTCTTTTTTTAGTAGGATTTTTTTTTATTTTTAAAAGATTTTTAGTAAGGTTAATAAATGTCGAGAAAAACAAATTAAGCTATGATTTATGGAGAGGTAAAAAAGAAAAAAATGATATTTTCATTTCTTTGAATTTTTTAATTTTAATGACTTTGATAATTTTTCTTAATATTAGATTGTTTAATGCATGGAAGCATCTTTACTTTGTAAATTTTTATTTAGTTTATATTGCAACTTTTGGTCTTAATTTAATTTTCATTTTTTCTAAAAAAAAAAATATAATTAAGATTTTCATTTGTACATTCACTCTTGTTATTAGTCTTATTGCTTATAAGATGGTTAAATACCATCCATATCAAGGTCTTTATTTTAATTATTTAATTTCTAACAAGTTCAAAAATAAGTTTGAAATTGATTTCACTGCATTATCTGCAAAACATTTTTTTAAAAAGATTTTTTTAACCCAAAAAAAAGATGAAACTATTTACATTGGTACAGCCTCTTGGACACCGCTTGTAAGAACTCTAGATATCTTTTCTAAAACAGAAAGAAATAAAATCATTCTTGTAGGGCAGGATTACCAAAAGGCTGACTTTATTTTTACTAATAATATTTCAGAGGTTGATAAAAGGCTTAATGATAAATATGATATTCCTAAAAATTTTAGTAAATTTTATGAGTATGTAGTTGAAGGAGCTATATTATATACAATTTACAAAAAGAATTAAACTATGAAATTATTCATTTACAAAACTCTATTTGCAGCCTTTGTCTTTTTTATTTTATTTCAAATTACAATTGGTGCAGCGATTAAAGAAATGAGAAAGCAGATATCTTATTTCAGCTCTGAAGAAAATATAATAAGTATAAAAAATAAGATAAGAGAAGAAATAAAATCTGCCAATAAAAAAGATAGATATCTTGAAGCAGGAGATGCACTATTGTTAAAACAATTTTTAGAAAAAATTAAGTCCGAATTAAAATAGAGTTTAATCTTGACAGAATATTTATTTTTAATTCCTGTATATAATGATTGGCAATCACTTAATTTATTAGTTAAAAAAATTGATAAAGAGTTAGGGATAAGATCCAGATCTGGAACAATACTTGTAGTAAATGACTGCTCAACAATTGAACAAGAGATTAATTTTAAAAGTCTGGAGAATATTAAAAAGTATAAATTATTGAACTTAAATAGAAATTTGGGTAGTCAAAAAAGCATTGCTGTTGGTCTTAAATACCTAGAGAGTAAAAAATTAAATAGCGTGATAACGATCATGGACTCTGATGGAGAAGATGATCCGTTAAAAATAAATGAAATGATTGACGAGGCAGAAAAAAACAAGAATTTTATAATTACCTCTAATCGAACAAATAGAAAAGAAAATTTTTTATTTAAATGGTTATATATAGTTCATAAATTTTCAACTTTCGTTTTTTCTGGTCATTGGATAAGTTTTGGTAATTTTAGTAGTTTTAATTCTAAAAATTTGTCTAATATCTTAAGAGATAATAAAGTTTGGCTTGCTTACTCTAGTGCTGTATCTAAAAATTGTAAGATTAAAAGACTATACGCCAAAAGAAAGGATAGATATTTTGGTAAATCAAAAGTTAATTTTTTGAGCTTGGTTTTACATTCTTTGAGAGTAATAAGTGTTCTTCAACTTAATGTAATTTTATTTTCTTTAATATATTTACTGATATTTTTATCTTTGTTTTTAATCTATGACAGAGTTTATTTTTTAATAGTGTTTTTTTTAATTATTATATTTAATTTAAAATTACAAATTATCAAAGCTGCAATAAATACAAAAAATTTAGACTCTTGGAAAAACTATATTAAGGAAATTAAAACGATTATCTAACTTTTCGACCTAATATTAGTAAATTCTTAAAGAACCTAATTTTTGATCCAATAATTTTAAATTTACATTTTTGGATATAAAATTTTACAGCTCTGGCATCAAAAGTTTCACATGTAATATAATTTTTATTTTTGTTCTTTTTTAAATTTTTAAATATCTCAAATAAAAAAAACTTTCCTAATCCTTTAGATTGATATTTATTTTTAATTGCAAGAAGATTCAAATTATAATTTTGGTTAATTTTTTTTATACTTGCTTTGTTTAAAAAAATCATATCAATTCTTAAAAAGGAAATGACAAGATTAATAATCGTTATAAATTTGTAATTGAGTATTAAACTATTAAGAATATTAAATTTTAGAGATAAGAATTCAGAAATAAGGTATTTTGGTTTTTTAGATATTATAGAATATCCGACTATATTTTGTTTAAAAGTTATTACATATAAATCTAGCAATGATGAATTTACAACTATTTCTAAATATTGAAAAATAGTTTTTTTATTTAAGTTTGATAAAATAGATTTATCATTTTCCTCTCTCATTATTAAAAAAACTTGCTCTTTATTTTTTTTAGATAAATTTTTTTTTCTAACTACTTTATATTTTTTTTTCATTAATTGATAAATCTTCACAATTCGTTATATCTAATTTCAAAATATATTCTGATATTTTGACTCTTTTAAAACAATCACTAGAAATATAGTCAAACACCAAATGCTCAAGTCTAGTGTTATCGATTTTTTTACTTTCAAAAATAAGCACTGAATTAATTTCATTATTTATAATTAATTTTTTTAAAAAAATTTTATATTTTAAAAAATATTTTGAATTTTTTTTGGGATAACTTATGTCATCAAATGTTCTGCTTGGGCTGTTTAATCTTTGGTTCATAAGTAGTGAAAAAAACTTATACTCTGTTAATAACATTATATTTTGATTATTTTTTGTAATTACTTCTCTAAGCTTTTTTATCTTTGAAATCTCATCTTCTGGATTTAAAAAATAAGGGGAAATCCAATAGAGGCCTTTAAATTTTTTATCAAATTTTTCAAAGTTATAACTATTTCCAATATTGACACCTTTTAATTCATGAAATTTTCTGTCTAAATCAAATCTTTTTATATACTTTAAAGAAACAACAAGACAAAATAATATAATAAAAAATTTAAGATATTTTTTTTTTCTAATTTTTGAATCATTCAAAAAATAAATAGAAAAAGCTCCTAATGTAGGTATTAAAAAAAATATATATATTTGATTTTTGGTATATATTTGATGAAAAATTGAGGCTAACACATACAGGAAAAATATAAAAAAAACTCCAAATTTTTTTTCAATAAAAACCTTTTTATTAATTTTTTTTTTATAAAAAATTATAAAAAAAATTGATGCTAATAAAAGATAAATAAACTTATAGTTTAGAAATATACTGCTAAAATTTAATTCATATCCTAAATAACGACTTTCTCCAATTGAAGTTGGAAATAGAAATAGTTGTAATACGAGATCATAAAGATTTACATTCTGAGCGAGAAGAAAAATTATCGTAAAAAATACCGCTGACAAACCTCCAACCGAATAATAAAGAATTATCTTGTAATTTTTTTTTGAAAGTGAATAAAATAAACAAAAAATACTTGTTACAAGGATTACATAACTAGCTGGAACTTGTTTACATAAAAATGCTGCTACAAATAATATACCTGAGTAGAACCAATAGTGATCTTTTTTATTTTCGATCATACTGATCATGATGAGAATTATTGCGAATAAAGAAAAATAACTTGAGTGTAAATCCAAAAATGGTGTTCCACTAACAGGATAAGCTAAAAATCCTACAAGAAATGAAAAAAATAAAGACTCTCCAAGATTAATTTTTAAGTATCTAAAAAAAAAATAGAATAAAAATAAACTTATTACCGAATTAAAAAAAGATGAGTGAATTAAATAAGCAATCCAGTTTGCCCCAAATATAAAGAAGAAAATAGCTTGTAAATAATCTACTAAAAGACCATGAACTATCCAATAATCTTTTATGGGAAGTTCCCCATTAAGTATTCTATAACCTGGGTCAAAATGAATAAAAGTATCTACAGGAAAAACGCCTCTTGAGGCTACAAAATAATTTACAAAAAAGGACACAAAAATTAATAAAATTGAACTAAAAATAAATTTCTTATTAAATTTTTTGTTTATCCTTTTATTGTTCATTGCAAATAAAGAGTTATATTTTTTATAATTTTATCCATGTATTTAAATGTAATTTTTTCATGGTTTGGAAGACAAATAAGTCTTTTCTCATAAAGTGATGCGTTTTTACATTTACTACCTTTTTTAAAAATAGACTCACAATTTTTATAATGAATGTACTTAGTTTCAATTCCTCTTTTTAATAAAAACATATTAAATTTTTTTTTATCATTAATTAAAATTGGAAAATCAAGGTAATTTTGATAATTAAAATCTGAGGTTTTTATCAAGTTTAATTTTTTATTTTTAATTTTTGAAATATTTTTATAATAGTAAATATTTTTAATTTTTCTATTTTTAAAATTAATTTCTCTTTGCTTGAAATCTTTAATTTGTAGATAAACCATTTTGATGGTTAGATTAGATATTTTTGTAAAGTAATATTTTGGAAATTTTATAATTTTAAAATTTAATGAGGGATAAAATAATTTTAATAGAAAATTTATCTGTTTTAGATGCGAAAATTTTATTATTTTTATAAAAAAAATTTTATATAAAACGATGTTGCTCATAAATTTAAGAATAAAAAAAATAATAATTTGTTTTAAGTATCTTAATTTTAAAAATGGAGAATTTTTTTTATTTTCATTTTCATAATAATTTATAAATCTATGATTATCAGTTACTAAAGCACCTCCATACATTCCACTTATATTTTTCATAATATTGAAGCTATAAATAGAATAATCACCAATAGACCCCGAATATTTTTTTTTATTTTTAAAAAAACTAAAATTATCGAAATATATTGCATTATCTTCTATTAAAACAATTTTGTTTTTTTTTGCGATTTTTTTTAATCTAATTGATTGTTTCAAATCATTAAACATATTTGTTAATACAATTATTTTAGTTTTTTTATTTATTAGACTTATAAGATGTTTTTCATCAAAAAAACCACTCTCGTAATTTAGGTCACAAAACTTCACTTTATAATTTAAATTTTTAGCAACATTAATCATTTCTGGTAAATTGTAAGCACAGAAAATAATCTCATTTTTTTTAGCTTTTTCTTTTTTTAAAAATTTTAAAATGTATAAAAATGCTATTCGACATTGACTAGAAAATATCAATTTTTTTTTTTTAGATTGATTTAAAATTATTCTACTTATCTCTTTTTTTTGACTATTTGTACTGCTAGATAAAAAGAATGACTTTAAAAAATTGTAAAAGCTTAAATAAATACGTATTCTAAACATTATTTACTTTTTTTTATAATTTCTTTTGCAATCCGTCTAGAGTTAGCTAACACTAAACCAATTGGGTACTTGTTGTTTTCAAAGTTAAAGGGGCTGCCATCAATGATATAGATATTCTTATTTTTTTTTAATTGACATCTTTCATTTACTGATAGGCTTCCTTTCCCATTAATTTTCATAGTTCCAAAATAGTGGAAATCAGCTCCGAAACCAGGAAAATAGTTTATTCTAAAAGGAAAAATTTTTTTTGTTTTCCTGAAAAAAGAATAAACCATAGAACTTGTCTTTTTAAAAACTTTTCTCACATCCATATCTTTTGAATATATTTTCATTGAATTATCAGAATTTAATCTTAAGTATAAATTACTAAATTTTGGGTTTAAAAAGGTATTTAGGAATAAAAAATTAAATCTCAATAAACTCAATATATATTTAAAAGGATATAAATATTTTTTAAATTTCAATATCGAATTTATTATTAATTGATTGCCAGGCCGAAAATCAGTGGTAAATAAATTTTTATTAGATTTAGGTTTGATATGAAGCATCGGTGGCTGAAAAGTCATTTTATTAAACCATCTTTTTTTTAAAAAAAATAAAGTAAATAATCTTGGATGATGTCTTAATTTAATTTCTCTCCTATAGTTCAAAAAGTCAGCTACTAATTTTGTTGATATAATTGTGCCACAACCTAAAACAAGTTTTTTTGTGATTAAGCTTTTTTGTATTCTATTATCATGACATACTAATTCGATGCCCTTCTTATGCTTTTTTATTTTTTTTACGTAAAAATTATGAATTTTTATTTTCTTTTTTTTTAAGTATTGATTAAAATAATTGTTTGGAACGAGTTTATCATTTACTTCATTAATTTTTTCTATTTTTTTTAGTTTTTTTTTATTTTGAAATCCTAAAATTAATTTTGAAATTTTTAGTTTTGAGTTATCTATTTTTGGAAAGTTAAAAAAATGACTCCCTTCAATTGAATTATCAATTACCTTTTTTTTTGTTTTAAACTTTCCGATTAAATTTAGTTTTTTTAAAATCTCAATAAATGAACTAACTATCTTTTTTTTTGTAGATTTTGATAGATTTTTTAAATCCTCTTCAATATTTGGGTCTACTTGTAAACCCCAATAATTTGACAAACCGCCAAATTCAAGTGACCCAAAAAGTTTACAATTTTTATCTAGAAAAATATTGTTATATTGAAAATAAGACTTTACGTTATTTTCTTTCCCAAACATTTGAGGTGGTAAAATCTTAAATATATGATCATTTTTCTTATGAAGTTTTTCATTTTTAAAATTTATTTGTGGTGAAATAATTTCAACTTTTTTTCTTTTTTCAAGATATGCATCAATAAAAATTAAACTCGATAGACCAGAACCAACCACGATTAAATCAACTATTTTTTCTTTATTGGGCATCTAAATTAAATAATAATTTTTAAGCTTTGAAATATATTTCAATATCTATACTAAAGAGTTAATTTTTAGTATAATTAAATAGTTTACATAATCAAATTAATGAATAAATACCCTGAAATAGCTACTGAAAGATTTGATAACGCTAATTTACACATAAAATATTGCTTAAATTTTATTAAAAAATTTATAAGTGGAAATGTTTTGGAAGTTGGCGGTGGCTGTGGAAGTTTTACAAGGCAATATATATCAAATGACTTGGAGTCTGTCTCAATAACGGAGCTAGATCCAAAAAATATATCAGATTTGAAAAAAAAATTTTCTAACAATAAAAAGGTTAAAGTTTTCAATAAAAATATTACCGATATCCATGGAGAGTTTGACACAATTTTATACTTACATGTACTAGAACATATAAAAGATGATGTTAATGAACTTAATCAAGCCATAAAAAAACTAAAAAAAGGCGGGTTTATAGTTATCATGGTTCCTCAGCACCAGCATATTTACAGCAACCTAGATAAAGCTGTTGGTCATTTTAGAAGGTATGAGAAAGAATTTTTCAAACAAAACTTGATAGGTTTAAACAGAGTTAGGTTGCTTTCTTTAGATACGATTGGATACTTTTTGTATTATCTTAATAAACTTTTTTTTAAAAATGAAGTATTTCCATCAAAATTAAAAATTTTTATTTGGGATAAATTTTTTACACCCATTACAGCGGTTATAGATTTTATCTTAAGTTATAAATTTGGGAAATGCATTATAGCAGTGTATAAAAAATCCTAGCTCAAGTCTTTATCTATTTTTTTTGCTGCTTTAAATAATTCCTCTACAGACTTTATAGATTTATCAAAATTATCTTTTTCATCGTTAGTCAAATTTAATTCTATAATTTTTTCTACTCCATTTTTACCTAAAATAACTGGTACTCCTGCATACAAATCACTAATACCGTACTCACCATTTAAATATGCAGCGCAAGGGAGTTGTTTTTTTTGATCTTTTAAGTAACTTTCAGCCATTTCAACTCCAGACGCTGCTGGTGCATAAAAAGCTGATCCCTTCTCTAAAAACTTTACTATTTCCGCACCACCTTTTTTTGTTCTGTCTATAATCTCATTTAATTTACCCTCTGATATTGTTCCATCTTTCACTAAATCTTTAATTTTTTTACCATCTATTTCTGTGTGTCCTAGCATTGCTACCATGCTGTCACCGTGACCTCCTAAAACAAACGATTTTATTTTTTTTACCGGAACTTTTAATTCTTGAGATAAAAAATAAATAAATCTTGAAGAATCTAAAATACCAGCCATTCCAACTACTTTGTTTTTTGGAAGTCCAGAATATTTTTGTAAGGCCATAACGATTACGTCCAAAGGGTTAGTAATACAAATTACAAATGCATTTGGTGAAGTGTTTTTAATGCCATCTGCTACCTGTTTTATTATTTTAAGATTGATACCAAGTAAATCATCTCTGCTCATTCCAGGTTTTCTTGGAACTCCGGCTGTAATTATAATTACATCTGAATTTTTAGTATCCTCATAATTGTCTGTGCCTGAAAGATTTATATTAAATCCATTTACTGGAGAGGATTGTGCTATGTCTAAAGCTTTTCCTTTTGCTATTCCAGCTGCAACATCAAATAAAACCACATCTGCCAATTCTTTTAAGGCAATAAGGTGTGCTAAAGTTCCACCAATTTGTCCAGCTCCTATTAAAGTAATTTTTTTTTTCATTCCATCCTACTTGTTATTTCATCGTTGGCATCACAAACTCTGGATCAGATCTTAGTCCGGATGGCCATCTTGAAGTTATTGTTTTTAATTTTGTATAAAATCTCACGCCTTCAGGTCCATGCATGTGTTGATCTCCAAATAAAGATCTCTTCCATCCTCCAAAACTGTGAAAGGCCATAGGCACAGGAATTGGAATATTTATTCCAACCATTCCAATTTTAGCTTTGTTTGAGAATGTTCTACCAGAGTCTCCGTCTCTTGTGAAAATGCTAACACCATTTCCAAATTCATGATCATTAACTAACTGCAACGCCTCGTCAAAGTTTTTTGCTCTTATCACAGATAGAACTGGCCCGAATATTTCTTCTTTATAAATCCTCATATCTTTTTTTACATGATCAAACAAACATCCACCCAAGAAATATCCTTTTTCATAACCTTGTAATTTAAAATTTCTTCCGTCGACAATTAATTTAGCTCCCTCTTTAACTCCAAGATCCACATACCCTTTTACTTTTGCTAGATGTTCTTTTGTAACTAATGGGCCCATTTCTGACTGTTTATCCATCCCAGGGCCTACTTTTAATGCTTCAACTTTTTTTGCTAAAGAATCTACAAGTTTGTCGCCTATACCACCAACGGCAACGGCAACTGATTGAGCCATACATCTTTCTCCAGCTGATCCGTAAGCTGCACCCATCAAACCGTTAACAGCTTGATCTAAATCACAATCAGGCATCACAACACAATGATTTTTAGCACCACCAAGCGCTTGAACTCTTTTTTCATT
>MDTB01141039.1_pt1 | contig 17572 bp, 28 predicted proteins | sample 811161 | NCBI WGS metagenome assembly MDTB01 (sample SAMN05326650, study PRJNA326480) | marine metagenome | isolation source: seawater | place: Mediterranean Sea | collected 2009
ATAGGTTGTTCGAATTATCCTGAATGTAAATTTACAAGACCTTTGTCCAAGTCTAAGTCAAATGATCAAATCGCATTATCAGAGCCAAAATTAATTGGTCAAAATGATAATGGCAAAGATATTTACTTAAAAAACGGAAGATTTGGTCCTTATTTACAATATGAAAAAGAAAAAGAAGAGCAAGAAGTGAAAAAAAGAAAGACCAAAAAGAAAAAAAATGAAAACGAACACTTAAAAAATGTATCCATACCAAAAGGAATTGATATAGACAGTGTGGATTTAGATAAAGCAAGATTTCTATGTTCTCTTCCAAAAATTCTAGGTCAACATCCAGACAATGGCCACGATATAACTTTAAACTCAGGAAGATTTGGTCCCTATTTAAAATGTGAAAACAAATCAGCTAGGTTAGAAAATGTAGAAGACATTTTTACAATAGGCATAAACAGAGCAATAACAATGATAGCTGAAGCAAAACCTGGTAGAATTTCTTCGTCTATGATTAAAGATCTAGGTGAACATCCAGAAGATAAAAAACCAGTAAGAGTAATGAAAGGTCAATTTGGTCCCTACATTAAATACAAATCTCTTAACGCTACAATTCCTGAAGAAAAGGATCCAAGTGAATTAACAATGGAAGATGCTTTAATATTGATAGAAAAAAGGAAAGAATATGATAAAACGAAGAAGAAAAAAAGGAAATGAAGAATATTTTATTAATATCTATATTTTTGTTTTTTAGTTCAAATACTTTAATACTAGCTGATGAAAAGAAATGTAATACATTTGACTTAGGATGTAAAACTAAGAAATTTATTGATGATACAAAAGAATTTCAAAAAAAAGGAATTAAAGAAAGTAAGGAGCAAATTAAAAAAAACAAAGACCAGATTAAAAAACTCAATCCATTACAATAATACCAATGTCCATAGATAAAAGAATTGAAGAACTAAAAATAAAACTCCCCGACCCAAAAGATCCTGTTGGAGCTTATGTAGCAAGTAAAATTGTTGGAAATTTACTTTATATATCCGGACAAATTTCAACTGACGAAAACGGTAATCTTATAAAAGGAAAAGTTGGCAAGGAACTAAGTATAGACGAAGGATACGAGGCAGCAAAAAGATGCGGTCTATCAATAATTTCACAGGTTAAGAAAGCGTGTAATAATGATTTTTCAAGAGTGAAATCTTGTATTAAAATTACTGGTTATGTTAACTCAACTGATAATTTTACTGATCAGCCTAAAATAATCAATGGCGCCTCAGACATAATAGCAAAAGTTTTTGACAAAAATGGTGAACATTCTAGAGCTGCTGTGAGTACTAATAGTTTACCTTTAGGCGTTTCTGTTGAAGTTGATGCAATTTTTGAACTTAATTAATACTTGGTCTGCCTACAGAGTAATATTTAATTTTATTTACTTTCATATCAATAGGATCGTAAAGATTTCTTAAGTCATAGATTTTAAATCTTCTATTTTTAATTAATTTTTTAAAATCAATTGTTTTAAATTCGTCCCACTCAGTTAATAAAATTACCAGATCTGCATTTAAACAGTTTGCTTTTACGTTGTCTTTATATGAACAGTTTTTTAATTTTTTAAAGACTTCTTTCTCTCCAGATGGATCATAATAATTTACTTTCGCTCCCTTTTTACACAAGTAAGGTATCATCTTTAAACTTGTTGAGTCTCTCATGTCATCTGTATTTGGTTTAAATGTAACGCCTAAAAAAGAAATCTTTTTATTTCTTAAATTTCTTCCCATAATTTGATGTATTCGCTTAGTTAGAAGGTTAATTCTCTCATGGTTTGATTTAATAACAGATTTAACCACTGACAAGTTTACATTATATGTGTCTGCTGCAGATACTAATCCCTTAGTGTCTTTAGGAAAGCATGACCCGCCATAAGCTGGGCCAGCACGTAAAAATCTGCTTCCAATTCTATTGTCTGATCCCATACCTAAAGAAATATCTTCAACATTTATTCCAGATTTTTCACATAAATTGGCTAACTCATTTATAAATGTAATTTTTGTTGCAAGAAAGGCATTAGAAGCATACTTTATTAGTTCAGCGCCCTTTCTAGAAGTTGTAAAAAACTTTGCACCTTTATTTGTCAATGGTAAATAAAGTTTTTTCATAACTTTAAATACTTTTTTATCATTTGATCCTATTACAATTCTATCCGGATACCTAAAATCCCGTATAGCTTCCCCTTCCCTGAGAAACTCTGGATTCGAAATGACGCTAAATAACTTCTTTTTTTTCTTAATTATCTTTTCAATAATATCTCCAGTCCCTATTGGTACTGTCGATTTAGTAACAATTATTTTTTTTTTTTTTAGTAAATTTTAGAATTTCTTTCGTACATTTATATACAAATGACAAATTAACTTTTAGTGAACCTTTTTGTGTTGGTGTACCTACACAAATAAAAATTATATCTGATGATGTTACAGCATATTTAATATCTGTCGTAAAAGATAATCGTTTAGATAAAAAATTTTTCTTAATTAATTCATCCAAACCAGGCTCATAAATGGGTGAGATTCCCGAATTAAGTTTTTCAATTTTATTTATGTCTTTATCCACACATATGACCTGGTTGCCTATATCAGCAAAACAGGTCCCGCTAACTAGGCCAACATATCCTGTTCCTATCATACATAACTTCATTTTTTTCCTTTAGAAATTTGAATACCAGAATCTATATAACCACTTAAAGTACCACAATCTAAGTATTTACCTTTAAATATATTCCCGTAAAATTTTTCACCTTTGTTAATTAGTTTTCTAATTGCATCAGTAATATGTATCTCACCTCCTTGACCAGGCTTAAGTTTTTTAATTTCACCTAATATCTTTGAAGGTAAGATATATCGACCTATAATTGCAAAATTTGATGGCGCTTTTTGGATGCTCGGTTTTTCTATAACATCTTTGATTTGGAAGTAATTTTTTTTTCTATTTTTAACTGCAAGTATTCCCCACCTCGAGACAGTTTTTTTTTCTATTTTTTTAGTAGCAATAATTGAACTCTTTTTTTGATTAAATAACTTAATCATGTCTTTAGAGCAATTTTTGTTAATAATTAGATCGTCGGGCAGTAACATTAAAAAATATTTATTTTTAATGTATTTATGGCATTTCAAAAGAGCGTCTCCAGTACCCTTAGGATTATTTTGAAAAACAAATTTTATTTTTTTTCGGTATTTTTTAATTTTTTTAAACTCTTTGATTATTCTCTTATCTTTCTTTTTTTTTATAATTTTTTTGTAAAAATTATCGTTAAAAAAATATTTTTTAATAGCTATTTTATTTTTTGAAATAATGAAAATAAATTCCTTTATTCCTGCATCCAAGCATTCATCCATTATATATTCCAAATTTGGCTTGCCATTGATTGGCATTAATTCTTTTGGTATCACACTTGTTAAAGGGAGCATTCTTGTACCCAATCCAGCTAATGGAATAATTGCTTGTTTTATCATATGATTCTTATAATAGTTATTATCATTACGATTAACAAATGAAAATATTTAAAAATAAATATAAATTACAGAACGAGATTTCTAAGATAAAAAATATATCTTTTGTGCCAACTATGGGCGGTTTGCATAAAGGACATATTTATTTAATCAAAAAATCTAAGTCTCTTAAAGGTAAAAGTCTAGTTTCAATTTTCATTAACCCTAAACAGTTTAATGATAAAAAAGATTACTTAAACTATCCACGAAACCTTAAAAAAGACTTATTAATATTAAAGAAGTTAAAAATTGATTTTGTTTATTTGCCTACTAAAAAGGATATTTTTAAGTCAAAAACAATGAACAAAATATTTTTAGATAAATTTGCAAAAAAACTTTGCGGAAAAACAAGAAAAAGTCATTTCAAAGGTGTTATAAATATTGTTAATAGATTTTTAGAAATAATTAATCCAAAATACTTGCTCCTTGGTATGAAAGATTTTCAACAGCTATTGCTGATATCCAGGCATATTCATAAAAGAAAGATTAAAACTAAAATTATACCTTGTAGGACTATTAGAGAAAAAAATGGTGTTGCCAGTTCTACGAGGAATAAAAATTTGAATACAAAACAATTAAAAATTGCATCAAATGTTTATCATTTCTTAAAAAAAAATAAGAATATACTCTTTAAAAATTCGAATAAAATAAAAAATGTTTTTTTAGGTCTAGGTGTAAGTAAAATAGATTACGTAGAAGTTCTTAATATTAAAACTCTGGCAAAACCAAGATCTAATAGGGAAAAATTTAAAATTTTTATTGCTTATTTTTTAGGAAAAACAAGATTAATTGATAATATTTAATTTAAAAAATAATAGGATCCTAATCCTAGAAATGACAAAAATCCTATAACATCGGTTATCGTAGTTACAAACACACTAGATGCTAGTGCAGGATCAATATTTATTTTTTTTAAAGATACGGGCACTAATATTCCAAATAAACCAGCAACAATCATATTCAGAATCATTGATACTCCAATTAAAATAGATAAATTTAAATCTTTAAACCAAAGATGAACAATAATTGCTGTTATAATTGCAAAAATAATTCCATTAAGAATTCCAATAATAAATTCTTTACCTACAACACGATTAAAATTACTTGACGATAATTCTTTTTTTGCAATCGCTCTAATAGTTACAGCCAAAGTTTGCATACCTGCGTTTCCCCCCATAGAGGCAACAATAGGCATCAAAAAGGCTAACGCGACCATCTGTTCTATAGATGCTCCAAAGTTACTAATTACCCATGTTGCTAGTAGAGCAGTAAATAGATTTAATAATAACCAATTAAATCTTCTTTTTGTTTTCTTTATTACACTGTCAGTAATTTCTTCATCTCCAACTCCTGCTAATCTTAAAGCATCTTCTTCCGCCTCTTCTTGAACAACAGTTACAACATCATCAGCAGTAATCATACCAACAAGTTTATTGTCTTTATTTACTACTCCTGCTGAGACTAAATTGTAATTTTCAAATGCGTGTCCGACTTCTTCTTGATCCATATTTGCGGAAATAAGTACAGGCATTTCTGACATAATAGATTTCATAGTAAGTTCCCTTGGAGTTCTTAAAACTCTAGAAGATGGAACTGTTCCTATTGGTTTAAAATCATTATCAACAATAAAAATTTCTAAAAATTCTTTTGGTAGATCTTTTGTTTCTCGTAAATAATCTATAGTTTGCCCAATTGTCCAGTTACTTGGAACAGCTGTAAACTCTCTTTGCATTATTCTTGCAGCAGAGTCTTCAGGGTAACTTAGTCCTTCTTCTAGTAGGAACTTATCTTTTGGTGGTAATTTTTCTAATATCTCTTCTTTTCTATCTTTTTCTAAATTTTCTAATATCTTTATTGCATCATCTGACTCTAATCTTTTGATTATTTTTATAACAGATTCTATTGAAAGTAATTGCAATACTTCACTTTGAATAGACTCATTAAGTTCAATAAATATTTCTGGATCTATATTAAAAGATTCAAGCTCAATTAATTTTACTCTAGTCTCTGGTGTTAAATTTTCTATTAAATTCGCAACATCTGCCTCGTGTAGGTCTTTAAGGGTTTGGTTAATAAACTCAATATTACCTGATTCAATTTTTTCGCTAAAAGTATTAATAAATTCTTTATTAAAATCTAGATTTACTTTTTTGTTTCCTGTTGATTTTAGTAAAGGCATAAAAATCCATAAAAGTTTTTTTGAGACTATTAGTCTATAAAGTGATAAAATTCAATTTAAATGAACATTGAAATCAAATTAAGTGAAAAACGTGTTTCTTACAAAAAAGCAATGAATTTTCTCTTAAAAAGAGTTGAGAAAGTAAAAAAAGGAAAAGAAAAGGAGCTTATTTGGATTTTGGAGCACCCAAAAACTTACACTGCAGGTATTAGATTTAATCAAAAGGATGTAGTGGATAAAAAAATAAAAATAATTAATACTAATAGAGGTGGTAAAATAACTCTACACAACCCTGGGCAGAAAATAATTTATATTGTCATTAACTTAAATAACCGAAAAAAGGATATAAGAAGATTGATTCATTCAATAGAAAAAAGTGTTATTCAGTTCTTAAAACTTTTTAATATATATTCTAAAAGTGATAAAAAAAATATCGGCATTTGGGTTAAGAATAAAAAAATAGCTGCTATAGGATTAAGAGTTTCGAAGTGGGTTGCTTATCATGGCTGCTCAATTAATGTATCTAATAAACTTAAAGATTATCTTAAAATTATTCCTTGTGGACTTAATAATAAAAAAATTACTTCTATATATAACGAAAAAAAAATTGTCCCTAAGAATTTTGAACATCAGTTAGCTAAAATTTTTTGTAAAAATATTAATAGTATCTAAAAATTTTTTTTTAAAAAGGTTTCAAAGTTATCATTATATTTGGCTTTGAAACTATATTGTATATTATCAATCATAAACTTAACCTTATAAGCGTGTAACATAAGGTTTTTTGTTTTGATTCTTTTTAAGTTTGTCATGAAATATTTGTCATCTCCAATTATGGGATTGCCAATATTTAACAGTTGTTTTCGCAATTGATGCTTTCTTCCTGTAATTGGATTCAACTCTACAAATGAATATGAGTCATTAGATTTAATCACTTTTAAATGAGAAACAGCTTTTTGTACTAATTTTTTATTTTTATCATAATAAATCAATTCGTCTTTCATTGTATTAATTGACCTTGAGACTTTTCCATAAGTAAAAGCTATATAAGTTTTATGGATTCTTCTTATCCTGAATAATGAGGTAAATAGTTGAGCAAATTTTCTATTTTTGGCTATTATTAATAATCCTGAGGTTTCTTTATCAATTCTATGAACAATAAAGGGCTTTGAATCTTTAAAATATTCAGAATTTTTTAATATGTCTACAATATTTTTAAAAGATTTTGTTCCTGATTGAACAGGTATACCAGCTGGTTTATTTATAATCAAAAAATTTTCATTGTTTTCTACAATGTAATTATCATAATGACCTAATTCTTTTTTCTTTGGTATATATTTTGAAGGCTTAATTTTGTTTTGTGCCTTGAAACTTGAAATATCATAAACATCTACAACATCTCCAAATTGTACTCTATATGAAGATTTGGTCTTTTTCTTATTTACTTTTACTTTATTTAATCTAATGATCTTTTCTATTAAGGAATGGGGGATATCAATGACTTTATTTTTAAACCACTTATCAAAACGCGCATTTTGATAGTCTACATCAACTGTAAATGTTTTATGCATTAAAAACTTAAGCTATTTTTTAGTAGCTTTTTTTTCTGTTTTCAATTCTTCAGATTTTTCTTTTGTCTCAACTTTTTTAGGCTTATCTACTTTTTTTGCTTGTGGATTTCTATCAACTAATTCAATAACTGCCATTGGCGCATCATCACCAGTTCTAAAACCAGCTTTTAACACTCTCGAATAACCGCCATTTCTTGAGTTGTATCTTTTTGATAGTTCATTAAATACTTTTGTAACTGAATTTTTATTTTGAAGCTTAGAAAAGAGTCGCTTTTTATTGCTCAATATATTTTTTTTTCCAATAGTTATAACTTTATCAATTTGAGGCTTCAATTCTTTAGCTTTAGGCAAAGTAGTTATGATCTGCTCATATTTAATTAGCGAATTAAGCATATTTTTAAATAATGCTTTTCTGTGTTCACTATTTTTATTAAGTTTTCTGTATCCAAAACCGTGTCGCATTAATAGTTATTCTCCTCCAACTTTTTTGATAATTCAGCTATATTATCGGGTGGCCAATTAGGAATTTCCATACCTAGGTATAGTGACATAGTGTTTAACACTTCTTTAATTTCATTTAACGATTTTCTTCCAAAATTAGGCGTTCGTAGCATTTCGGGCTCAGTTTTTTGAACCAAATCACCAATATAAATAATATTATCATTTTTCAAACAATTCATAGATCTTACTGAAAGTTCAAGTTCTTCTACTCGTTTCAACAAATTTCTATTAAACTCAGGTTCAGAAGATTTAACTTCTTTAACAATTTCTTTCGGATCTTCAAAGTTAACAAACATTGATAGTTGATCCTGAAAAATTCTTGCAGAATATGCGATGGCATCTTCTGCAGCAATTGTACCGTTTGTTTCAACAGTCATAACTAGCTTATCATAATCTAATGCACTTCCTGCTCTAGTATTTTCAACTGAAAAAGAAACCTTTTTAACGGGACTAAATAAAGAGTCTATAGAGATTAAACCTAGTGGGCTATCCTCAGATTTATTTTTTGGAGCTGGAACATAACCTTTTCCTGTATTAATCATTAATTCCATATGAAAATGAGTTTTTTCATCTAAATTACATATAGTTTGCTCTGGATTTAGAATTTCAATTTCAGATACTAATGAAATATCTTTAGCCTTTACTTCCTTAGGTCCTTTAATATCTAAAATAATTTTTTTGGCACTTGTAGATGATGATTTGATTGCTAAATTTTTAACATTTAATACAATATCAGTAACATCTTCTCTTACACCTTTTATCGATGAAAATTCATGAAGCACTCCGTCAATTTGTATCGCTGTAACAGCTGACCCTTGAATTGACGATAATAATATTCTTCTAAGAGAATTACCTATTGTTTGACCAAAACCTTTTTCAAGTGGTTCAGCTACAACTTTTGCAATTGTTTTATCTTCGTTACTTGTAATTTCTAATTTATTTGGTTTAATTAAAGCTTTCCAATTTTTATCTATAACATCTGATGCTGCTCGCATTTATACTCTCCTTCTTTTTGGTGGTCGTGCCCCATTATGTGGCATGGGCGTAGTGTCTTTTATTGATAATATTTTAAATCCTCTGGACTGCAATGATCTAAGAGCAGTTTCTCTTCCAGATCCTGGTCCCTTTACTTGTACAGTTAAAGTTCTTAGTCCTTGTTCATATGCTTTTGAACCTGCATCATCTGCCGCAATTTGAGCAGCATAAGGAGTTGATTTTCTAGAGCCTTTAAAACCTTTCGCTCCAGCAGATGACCAAGAAACTACATTTCCACTTTCATCTGCTATAGAAATAATTGTATTGTTAAATGTTGAATAAACATAAGCTATACCAGAAGTGATATTTCTTTTTATTTTTTTCTTTTGTTTAAATGAGCCTTCTTTTTTAATTATGGTAGACTCTTTATCATTTGATTTTTTGTCTATTTTTTCATTTTTTTTATTCATTGATTAAATTTTATAAATTATTTTTTTAACGGAGTTAATTTTTTTCCTGCTATAGCTATCGCTTTTCCTTTACGTGTTCGTGCATTACATTGAGTTCTTTGGCCACGAACTGGTAGTTTTTTTTTATGTCTGCTACCTCTGTAACAAGCTAGGTCAACAAGTCTTTTAATATTTACTGATATTTCTCTTCTTAGATCTCCTTCAACTTTGTAATTTGCATCAATAAATTCTCTTATTTTTAAAACTTGCTCTTCACTTAAATCGTTTACTCTTTTTGATGCTGAGATATTTAGTTTTTCACAAATTTTCTTAGAAGAAAATGGTCCAATTCCATGTATATAAGTTAATGCTACACTTACAACTTTATTTTGTGGAATATTTATTCCTGCTATTCGAGCCATATATTAATGAGTTCCAGTTCTACGAGCGTAGTTATATTGCCTAATCATTTAAAGTCAACTCTATATAAGGCTAATAATATCGCTAATTTCTTTATTTATTTGATCAATTGAACTCTCTCCATCGATCAACTTTAACAAATTCATTTTTTTATAATATTCAATCACGGGTTCAGTAGATTTTTCGTAAGTCTTATATCTTTTAATTGCTATTTCTTCACTGTCATCTTCTCTCTTTTCTAGAGTTTGTCTTTCTATTATTCTTTTTTTTATCGTTTCTAATGAAACTGACAATTTTAAAACTAGATCAATTTTTTGTTCATATTTGCTAAGTAATTCATTTAAGGTTTTGACTTGATTTAAATTTCTAGGATATCCATCAAAAATTAATCTATCTTTATATTTTTTATTGGAAATAAAAATCTCAACTAATTTTTTAACTATACTGTCTGAAACTAAAGAGCCAGAATTTATAATTGATGAAATTTCCTTTCCTAATTCAGTTTTATTTTTAATTTCATTTCTAAGAAGTTCACCGGTAGATAATTGATACAAATTATATTTATTTACTATGAAATCAGCTTGTGTACCTTTGCCTGCACCTGGGGGGCCAAATATAATTAGATTCATAAAACTAATTATTTACCAAATTTTGTCTTTCTAATTAATGACTCATATTGAGAACTCATTAATCTAGTTTGAACTTGAGTAACTGTATCCATTGCTACTACAACAACAATAAGTATTGATGTTCCTCCCAAATAAAATGGAATTGGATATTTAGATATTAAAAATTCTGGCATCAAACAAACAAATGTAAGATATAAAGAACCTACAGTTGTTAATCTAATTAATATCGTTTCTATGTATTCTGCAGTTCTTTCTCCTGGTCTTATGCCTGGGATGTATCCTCCATATTTTCTAAGATTTTCTGCTGTTTCTTTTGGATTAAAAACTATCGATGTATAGAAAAATGCGAAAAAAATAATTCCTGATGCATATAGTAACATATATAAAGGTTGGCCTTGAGTAAACATAGATGAAATTTTTAAAAATGTGTCTGATTCAGTAAAACCAAAATTTGAAATTGTTACAGGTAATAATAATAATGCAGAAGCAAATATCGCAGGAATAACTCCTGCAGTATTAATCTTTAACGGAAGGTGTGATGACTCTCCGCCATACATTTTATTACCAACTTGTCTTTTAGGGTAATTAATTAAAATTTTTCTCATAGCCCTCTCAAAGAAAACAATGAATAAAACTGTTAACATTACTAATATAAATATTCCTACAATCATTAGAGCTGACAATGCTCCAGTTCTTCCAAGTTCAAATGTAGATGCTAAAGCTCGTGGAATTTCCGCAACAATACCAGAAAAAATTATTAGTGAAATTCCATTACCTACACCTCTTAAAGTTATTTGTTCACCTAACCACATTAAAAAAGTCGTCCCAGCTACTAATGAAATTGTTGTAATAATTCTAAAGTTTAATCCTGGTTCGATAACTAAATTTCCAGCGTTCTCTAATCCTACTGAAACACCGTACCCTTGCAAACAAGCAATTAAAACTGTCCCATACCTTGTTATTTGAGTTATTTTTTTTCTTCCTATTTCACCTTGTTCTTTTAGTGATTTAAAATAATCAGAAACACCTGTTAATAATTGAACTATAATTGATGAAGATATGTATGGCATTATGCCTAAAGCAAAAATAGCCATTCTTGTTACAGCACCACCTGAAAACATGTTAAACATCCCAAGCAATCCCTTTTGACTGGAAGCCATAATTTCTTTTAAGGCAATAGGATCAATTCCAGAGAGAGGGACGTAAGTTCCAAGTCTATAAACTATAAGTAGTAGAACTGTAAATAGTATTCTATTTTTTAGATCTTTTGCCTGACTAAATGCACCAGGTGTATTTAAACTTTCACTAGACATATAAAACTATTTTTTAATAATACTTAATTTTCCACCAGCTTTTTCAATTTTTTCTTGAGCTTGTTTAGATGCAAAATGAGCAGTTATATCAACTTTTTCTTTTAATTCACCAGCTCCTAAAATTTTTAATTTAATATATTTTCTATTAATCAATTTTTTTTCTTTCAAGGATTTTAAATCAAAGTTTTTTAATTCTTTTTTATTCTTTTCAATGATATTTTGAATTTTAGATAAGTTAAGTATTGCTGTGTTCTTTTTTTGAATTGTTTTAAATCCTCTTTTAGGTAATCTCCTGTACAAAGGCATCTGACCTCCTTCAAAGCTCTTGATAGCTACACCAGATCTAGATTTTTGACCTTTATGCCCTCTAGAAGAGGTTTTTCCTTTGCCTGAACCTATTCCTCTGCCAACTCTGATTTTTTTCTTATTATTTCTTATCAAATTATTTAATTCCATTACTTAACCTCTCTTTGTAATACAATTTCTGATATTTTTTTTCCTCTGATAGCAGATAATAATTTCGGTGAACTTTGTGATTTAAGACCGTTTATACAAGCTTTTAAAACATTATATGGATTAGCTGACCCTAAAGATTTTGCTACTACATCCTGTATGCCTACTACCTCACAAACTGATCTAATTGCTCCACCAGCTATAATACCGGTTCCTGCCGGAGCTGTTCTCATAAAAACTTTTCCTGATCCATTTTTACCTCTGACATCATGATGTAAAGTTCTGCCTTCTTTAAGAGGAATTTGAATTAGGTTTCTCTTTGCGACTTCAGTTGCTTTCTTAATAGCATCAGGAACTTGCTTTGATTTACCTTGACCAATGCCAACTGATCCTTTCTGGTTGCCTACTACAACTAAAGCTGCAAATCCAAATCTACGCCCACCTTTTACAACTTTTGCTATTCTATTGATAGCAACTAGCTTTTCTTTTATATCGCTTTCTATTTTTCTATTTTCAGCCATTTTAAAACTTTAATCCATTTTTCCGTAATGTTTCTGCAAAAACTTTTATCCTTCCATGATATCGGAAAGCCCCTCTATCAAAATATACTTCGTTTATATTTTTTTCTTTGGCCCTTTTTGCTAAAATTTCACCTATTAAACCTGACTTTTCAATTTTTTTCATTTTATTTTTTTTCATATCTTTTTCTGTTGAAGATGCAGAAACTAAAGTTTTTCTTAATTTGTCATCTATAATTTGTGCAGAAAGGTTATTTAAAGACTTTGATACAGAAATTCTATATCTATTATTACTAACTCTTTTAAGTTTTTTTCTATTTCTTAATTTTCTTTTTATTTTACTGTTTTTCTTTAACATTATTTTTTCTTTCCTTCTTTTCGTAATACAAACTGACCTTTCTCTTTAATTCCTTTACCTTTATAGGGCTCTACAGGTTTTAAGCTTTTGATTTCAGCTGCAACCTTAGAAACTAAATTTTTGTCTACACCACTTATTTTAATTATTGTTTGTTTTTCAACAGTTATTTTTATGTCTTTAGGAGATTTAAAATTTACTTCATGGCTAAAACCTAATTGCAAATTTAAAATTTCTCCTTTTAAATTAGCCTTAAAACCAACACCGTTTAATTCAAGTATTTTTTCATGTCCCTTAGAGACTCCAGTGATAGCATTATTTATTAAACTTCTATATGTTCCCCACATTATATTAATCTTTTTATCAGCAGTTTTATTTATCGGAAAAATTTTAAATTCATTATTTTCAAGTAATTTTGATGAAAAAACTTTATCATTAATACTCAGGATTTTAGAACCTTTAGGGCCCTTGATTGTTAAGTTAGCTCCTTCAATTAATATAGAAGATTCTTTTGGTATAGTTATATTTTTTTTTCCAATTTTAGACATTAAAATACCCTACAAATAATTTCTCCACCAATATTGTTCTTTCTGGCTTCAGTATCACTCATTACGCCTTTAGGGGTAGAAAGAATAGCTAAACCTAATCCATTCATTACTCTAGGAATGCTGTTTGCTCTAGAGTAAACTCTTCTTCCTGGTTTTGAGATACGCTTAATTTCTTTAATAACCGGATCTCCCTCGTAATATTTAAGGTTTATTCTTAAAATAATTTTATTATTCTCTTTTTTTTCTACAAAATAATCTTTGATGTAGCCCTCTTTTTTTAAAATTTCTAAAATATTTTTTCTAAAATTAGACAAAGGAATATTAATAGAGTTTAAGGATCGCATTTGACCATTTCTAATTCTTGAAAACATATCTCCTATTGGATCAGTTAAAGTCATAATTTTTTACCAGCTTGATTTTGTTATACCAGGAATTTTACCTGAAGATGCCATATCTCTAAGTGCAATTCTCGATATCTTAAGTTTTCTATATACCCCGTGAGGTCTGCCAGACACCTCACAACGATTTCTTATTCTAATTTTTGCAGAATTCTTTGGAAGTTTATTCAATTTTAGTTGAGCTTCAAACCTTTCAGACAACTCTAATTTTCTATTTTTAATTATCTTTTTTAATGCTGCTCTCTTATTTGCATACTTTTTAACTAATTTCTGTCGTCTTAAATTCTTTTCAATTGCACTTTTTTTTGCCATTTATACCTCAATTTTTATTATTCATTAATGGAAAATTGAACTCTTTAAGAAGTTCAATAGTTCCAACTTTATCTTTGCTAGTTGTTACAATCGTTATATCTAAACCTCTAATCTTGTCTACTTTGTCAAAATTAACCTCAGGAAAAACGATGTGTTCTTTTATTCCAAAAGAGTAATTGCAAGAATTGTCCACTCCTTTGGGCGGAAGTCCTCTAAAATCTTTTATTCTTGGTAAGGCAATATTTACTAATCTATCAATAAATTCGTACATTTTTTTTGATCTAAGAGTTACCTTCACTCCAGCATTTGATCCTTTTCTAGTTTTAAAATTGGATATAGACTTTTTAAATTTTGTTACAATAGGTTTTTGTCCTGCTATCAAGGACATATCCTCAACACAAGTTTTAAGTTTTTTTCCATCTGATGCATCTTCACCTAAACCCATATTTAATATTATCTTATCAATCTTTGGAACTTCATGTTTATTTTTTACATTAAGTTTATTCATAAGCTTACTTGTAATTTCCTTATCATATGTGATTTTTAATCTTGGATTCATTTTTTATCTACTTTTTTTTGTTTTTTTTTTGTGTCTAAATTCATAACGTTAGATCCATGAACAAAATTTTCTTTTGACACTATTCCACCTTTGTTTTCTTTAGTAGGTTTTAAATGTTTTTTGATCATGTTAATTGATTTAATTTTAACTTTATTTAATTTTCTATTAATTTCTAAAATCTCTCCTGTTTTACCTTTGTCTTTTCCAGAAATAATTTTAACTTGTGCACCTTTTTTTAATATCATTTTATAATACCTCCGGAGCTAAAGAAATAATTTTTGTATGACCTTTAACTCTAAGTTCTCTTGTCACAGGACCAAAAATTCTTGTCCCAATAGGTTCGCCTTTTTCATCGGTTAATACCACTGCATTTGTATCGAACTGCACTTTAGAACCATCGTCTCTATATATTTCTTTTCTAGTTCTCACTACTACAGCCTTGTGCACAGCTCCTTTTTTTACTTTACCTTTTGGTATCGCGTCTTTTACACTAATAACAATTAAATCTCCTACTGATGCATATCTTCTTTTTGAACCACCTAAAACTTTAATACATTCTACTCTTTTAGCTCCTGTGTTATCTGCTACCATTAATTCTGTTTGTACCTGTATCATTGTTCTATTACCCGCCAAGTTTTTTTCTTAGAAATTGGTTTGCTTTCTATAATCGAAACATTTTGACCCTCTTTGAACTTATTGTTTTCATCATGAGCATGATATTTTTTTGTTCTTTTAATAACTTTTTCATAAAAAGGATGTTTAAATTTTCTAGTTACTTCAACAACAATAGTTTTGTTGTTTTTTGAACTTGTAACTATTCCTTTTAAAATTTTTTTAGTCATTCGTATTTTTTACAGTTGTATATAATCGTGCTATATCTTTTTTAATTTCTTTGTACTGAGCAGGATTTTGAATTTGATTATTAATTTTTTTAAATCTAATATTAAATAAATCTTTTTTCAAAGTTAGTATTTTTTTCTCTGCTTGATCTTTTGTTAGTTTTTTTGTTTCTTTGCCTTTTCCCATTATTTACCTTTTTATAAATTTAGTTTTAATTGGTAATTTAGCAGATGCTTTATATAGAGCTTCTTTAGCTGTTTCTTCAGTAACTCCATCAATTTCAAAAATTATTCTACCGGGTTTTACTCTACAAGCATAATATTCTGGTGATCCTTTCCCTTTACCCATTCTTACTTCTGTAGGTTTTTTCGAAACAGGTATATTAGGAAAAATTCTGGTCCAAACTTTCCCGGTTCTTTTCATATATCTGGTTAAAGCAACTCTTGCTGCTTCAATTTGTTTTCCAATAATTCTTTCAGGTTCCATTGCTTTAAGTCCGAATTGACCATAATTAAGCTTAATAGCTCTAGAAGCCTTCCCGTGTATTCTTCCTTTAAATGCTTTTCTATATTTAGTTCTTACCGGTTGTAGCATTTTTAACCCTTTCTTTTTTTTCTTTTTCTACATCTTTAGCCATTAATTCACCTTTATAAATCCAAACTTTAACACCTATTATTCCGTAAGTGGTTAAAGCTTCAGAAAAACCATAATCAATCTCTGCTCTTAATGTATGAGACGGTATACTTCCTTCTCTTAACCATTCAGTTCTTGCTATTTCATTTCCAGCTAATCTTCCGCTTAACATAACTTTAATACCTTTAGCATTTAATCTCATTGTAGATTGCATTGCTCTTTTCATTGCACGTCTATAAGCTATTCTTTTAACTAATTGTTGGGCAATATTTTCGGCGACCAAATTTGCGTTTAATTCAGGTTTTTTGATTTCTTTAATATTAATATTAATAGTCCCACTTGTAATTTTCGCCACATTTTTTTTAATTTTTTCAATATCTGCACCTTTTTTTCCAATTACAAAACCAGGTCTAGACGTATGAATGGAAACAGTGCAACTTTTAGATGATCTTTCAATTTTAATTTCTGATACTCCAGAATTCACAATATTTTTTTTGATATAATTTCTTATTTTGAAATCTTCTATTAAAAATTTTCCAAAATCTTTTTTCTTTGCAAACCAAGTAGAATCCCATCCCCTGTTAATTCCTAAACGTAAACCTATTGGATTAATTTTCTGTCCCATTATTTTCTTTCCTTATTTGCTTTTTTTTCCTCTAATACGATTGTTATTCTGCTAAAAGGTTTTTTAATTGGACTTGCTCTACCCTTGGCTCTAGGTCTATATCTTTTCATTACTAATGATTTACCCACGTAAGCCTCTTTAATATATAAATTATCAATATCATACTGATTATTGTTTTCTGCATTTGATATTGCTGATTTTACAGTTTTGCTGACATCTTTGGCTATCCTTTTTCTCGTAAATTCTAGATCTCTTAATGCTATATCTGCCTTTTTTCCCTTAATAAAATTAAGCACCAAAGATAACTTTCTAGGACTTGTTCTTACATTTTTGTTTATTGCTTTAACTGTCATGTCATTTTTTTGCATTATCAGCTCCTGGCTTTGCAGTTACGGCAGACACTGCTGCAGCTTTTTTATCAGCTGGTGTGTGTCCTTTAAACACTCTGGTTGGTGCAAATTCACCCAATTTATGTCCTACCATTTCTTCAGAAATAGTAATTGATATAAAAGATTTTCCATTATGAATCATAAAACTATGACCAACAAAATCTGGAATGATGGTTGAATTTCTTGACCAAGTTTTAATTGGTTTTTTGTTAGTTACTCCCTTTAGTTTGTCAATTTTTTTTAACAAACTTGGGTGCACAAATGGTCCTTTCCACACAGATCTAGTCATTATTTTCTTTTCTTTCTTCTAGTTATAATTAATTTATCACTTCGTTTAGGTCTTCTTGTTTTTAATCCTTTAGCAGATTGTCCCCA
>MDTB01004942.1_pt1 | contig 17571 bp, 13 predicted proteins | sample 811161 | NCBI WGS metagenome assembly MDTB01 (sample SAMN05326650, study PRJNA326480) | marine metagenome | isolation source: seawater | place: Mediterranean Sea | collected 2009
CACCGGATAGTCTGCGCCCACGATGGCGGTAACCGCAGGGCCTTGGCCGGCTGCTCGGCGTAACAGATCCGGCGGACAAACTACCTCCTGGCGACTTAGAAAGCCATCTGATTCCATGCTAAATCTTGCTCATACCGAAAAACTCATCCATTACCGGTGTTTGACTTTTGAATCTCATCAACCAGCTTGAGGCGCTGAATCTTTCCGGATGGGCCCTTCGGTAGAGTCTCCATCAGGTGAAATACACTGGGCGTTTTGAACCTTCCAAGATTTTTCTCACAATGCGCGCGCAGCGCGTCGACGTCAATTAGGTTGCCGGGGCTGGCCACCACACAGGCGGCAACTTCCTCCCCATATCGGCTATCAAAGACGCCTACTGCCGCCGCTTCAAGCACACCTGGAAACTGATAGAGCACATCATCGATTTCTCTTGGTGCGATATTCTCGCCTCCTTTGATGATCAACTCCTTTATCCGGCCGGTGACAAAAACATAACCGTCTTGATCCATCTGCCCAAGATCTCCGGTCCGATACCAACCGTCTCGGGTCAACGCTTCCCGCGTCTTTTCAGGATCCTTGAGATAGCCCTTCATGACGTTGTGGCCTCGAATCTGAATCTCTCCCTCACAGCCGGATTCGAGGTCCATACTGCGCTCGTCAGCAATACGGACCTCGTTTCCACAACTTTTGCCTGGCGAGCCAATTCGGTGTGCTTTGGGGTTAAGCGGATTCGACAAGATCGGCGCAGCAGTTTCGGTAATCCCCATCGTCTCAACGAGGGGAATACCAAAACGCTCTACGAAAGCAGTATGAACCGCCGGCGGCAGTGCTGCCGAGGCAGAACGGCCAAATCGAACATTGGCAAGAATATTCTTCTCGGGGTTCGATCCTGCTTCTTGTGCCCCAAGGAGATAAGAAATAATTGTGGGCACCGCACTGAACCAGGTACAGCGGTGCACACTCACCCAGTCCCAAAACATGGAAACCCGAAACCGGGACGGCATCACCACTGAAGAGCCGCTCAGAAGCGGCCCCATCACCGTTACCACCTGTCCATTGATATGACAAAGCGGCAAAACACATAGCGCACGATCTTCCGGCGTGAGGTGATGCGCAGCCGCCGTGTTCGCCCCGCCCGCCAGCAGGCTCGCGTGGGAGTGGATCACGCCTTTGGGCCGCCCTGTCGTACCGGAGGTATAAATCAGCAGTGCATCGTGCTCTGGCCTCGGTGAAAAAGGAACAGCGCTGCTGTCCGCAGCCGGCAAAGCGAGTCCTTCCTTGGCTTTAATGCGGATCACCTTTATGTCTGGCAATTCTTCACCACAGATCCTGGCGGCGGTATCTGCATTGGCCTCATCGGCAAACAGCACCCTGACTTCAGAGTGGTCAAGCACGTAGCGCAAAGCCGTCTCACCCGCTACGGGGTTAAAGGTTGCGATGGTGAAGCCACCATACATGCAGCCCAAAAACAATTCGAATGCTGACTGACCGTTCGCGGTCAACATCCCGATCCGGTCTCCTGGCTTCGCACCCAGGGAATTGAGATAGGCGTGGAGTTTCCTACAGCTCTTTTGAAGCTCAGACCAATTGAGCACAAGGTCCGAATCCGGGAAGACGGCAAAGACTTTATCCGGACATGTCGTCGCATATCGATCGACGAGTTGTTGAACAGTTAAAGCGCTACAGTCCTGTACCTTCGCAAACACCAATGGTGCATTACTTTCCATGGCGCGCCCAGTAATCCCCAAGCAGTTCCTCCGGTGAGGCTTCCTGCGCTGGGATCCTGCGTACGACTCGGACCGTATTGAGGTAATGCCGATAGCTCATGTTCTCGCTAATGCTGTTGCTGCCCCAGCTACCGCATCCCATAGAGAGTGAAAACGGCAAGGCGTTGTCGAAACTACCCCCGGTGGCAAAGCAATGCGCCTGATTGACAATGACCCGACAGGTTGGCAATTCCAGAGCGATCCGCAACGCCCTTTCTTCATCAGCACTATGGATTCCCACAGAATGCCCGGCGCCCTGGTAGGCGTAAATCTGCGCAACCTGTGACAGCGCGGCATCAAAGTCATTAGCGCGATAAAGTGTCAGGACCGGGCAGAGTTTTTCCCCCGAGAACGGATGGGCGGGCCCCGTCTTGGATTCCTGCACCAGCAGGACCTTAACCCCCGATTTTGCCTCGCAATCAATTCCCGCCATTCTGGCGATCTGCCGGGCGGGTTGGGCAATGATTGCGGGATTCAGTTTACCGTCGAGCCACATCAACTGCTGAAGGTTTTCCTGCTCATGCGCCGTCAGCATCTTTGCGCCCTGCGATTCCAGTGCCGCAATCAGGGCATCATAAACCTGAGCCAGCGCCACCACGCTGTTTTCAGAAGAGCAGCTGGTCGCGTTGTCGAAGATCTTGGACGCCACGATCTTTTTGGCCGCCTCGGCCAGATTCGCGGTCTCGTCAACAATGACCGAGACATTACCCGCCCCTACGCCCACCGCAGGTGTTCCGCTGGAATAGGCCGAGCGAATGTTGTTCTGTGATCCCGTGGCAACCACCAGATCTACTTCTCTCATTAAGGTTTCAGTGTCAGACTTGTTAATAGGTTGGGGTAGTTTCTGCACCAGCGCCTCGGGTGCGCCGACCTTTTGGAGCGCTTTCTGAAACAGCTCAACCAGTTCCCCGCAGACGGCTTCTCCGCGTGGCGAAGGGGCGAGAATAATGGCATTGCGGCCCTTGAGAGCGTTCATAACCTTGTTGGTGGGAGTAGCAACCGGATTGGTTGACGGCGTGATTGCGCCCACGACACCCACCGGCCGTGCAATCTCAATGATCCCCCGCTCACTGTCCTCTGACACAACACCTACCGAAGGCGCTCCTGTCAGATCACGAAGCAATCCAAGCGTCTTGCGGTAGTTTTTCTGGAACTTGTCATCAACGTCCCCAAGACCGGTATCTTCAACCGCCCGCTGCGAAAGATAACGGTTGCGCTTGGGCTCCAGGATGGTCCAGGCGATCGCCGCAACCACATCGTCGACCCGGCGCTGATCGAATGTTTCATATTCGGCCTGGGCGACCCGGGCGAGTGCAATTAAGTCTGAAACCGGAGATTCTATGGTCATGGGACTCTGGCGAACCGACGTGACCCTGCCAAGTCTAACAGCGTCCCACCCCGACGCACCGGAATTGCGTCACTAGAAATTCAGCGAGACGTCTTTATGGTCGGCACGACAGCTTGCCGCACGCAAGGCCTGCTCTTCAGTCATCCGGGCTTGTTGTCTCAAGCCGATCGTAGGTCGAAGCGCCTCGTCCATCTTATGCAACGGCTCGGTAAGCTCAGTAGCCGCCCGCTTTCGCCAGGAAACTTCTGCAAGGTATAAATCAATCACTTTTTCCATCTCGGCGAGCGCTTTTTCGAGATCTGGATTATTACCCTTTAGCGCTTTTCGACTCTTATTAAGCTTTGATTTGATCTTGCTTGTACCATCCACCTGGCCCAGAGCACTGCGTAATTTCTTGATCTGACTTTGCGCCTCATCAGGCTCGAGCATCGGGAGGGCTGAGTACAGTCGATCCAATTCCGGGCCAATATCAATAAGTGCGGGCGTATCAGCAATCAGGTTGCGCACCTCGACAAGCGCCCTATACCCATCATCGACATTACGCCGGTACTGGTTCACCTTCATCTTGTCGTCTTTCAAAAGAGCAACATAGGCGGCGTTTTGCGCCTCCCACTCGGAGGGCACTTTTGACACAATCTCTTGACGCTGCGCGAAGAGCAACTCGCGGCTGCGAACCAGTTCATCCCGGGAAAATTCAGATTCCTCACCTCGGTCAAACCTGACGATTGACAGATCGATATCCTCAATCCTGGCGTCAACCCTTTTTATCTGATTCTGAAGAAAACGCACCTGCTTATGCAGGCCGCGGTAACCCTCTTCAAAGTTGGCTTTTGCACTGTGGGCCAGTTTGACCTTTTCAACATACGGGAATGTTGACCGAATGCTTGATGCAACCGAATCGAGTTTTTTACTCACGGAATCCGGAAGGTAGTCCATCCGAAGACGCTCTATTTCAAGCGCCACACCAAGGAGTGCTTGCTCTTCAGTGGCATAGCGTTCAAAAACATAATCCTCAAGACACTGTTGCAACTTTGGATTCATTGGAGGCGGTGAAGCTTCAGAAGTCAGGTAAATACGCGCGGGCAAATAGTTCACCAGACTTGGCATGTAGCCCACGATACCCAACCCTACCAACTGAAGAAAAATAAAGGGCACGACTCCGCGGTAAATTTCCACGGTCTTCACTATCTTGGAGGCTACGCCCCTTAGGTAAAACAGCGCAAAACCGAAGGGCGGCGTAAGGAACGATGTCTGGATATTGAGACCGATCATCACACCAAGCCAGACCGCAGTGATATTGGCGCTTGGGTCCATCAGCAGAATCGGCGCCACAATCGGAACGACAACAACGGCGATTTCAATAAAGTCCAGGAAGAAACCGAGAACAAAGATAACCGCCATCACCACTATGAACTGGGTCCAAAAACCTCCGGGCATACTCGTCAGATATTCCTTGACCAGGACTTCTCCACCAAAACCCCGGAATACAGAAGTCAGCATCGCTGCGCCGATAAGAATAATAAAAACCATCGACGTGGTTTTAGCAGTCTCAATCATGACGCCGTTTAGAACATTTCCGATCTTGTAAGTCCGCCACAGGCTAATAACAATCGCGACGAGTAACCCAATCACGGCAAGTGTCGCCACAATAACTGCGATCACCTCCGAAGGTTCGGAGATCGTTCGTACATTGATTTCGACCATCCGCAAGGTAATGATCAGTGCTGCGAGCGAAATCACCGCAAGGATCGCCGGGAAATAGGCGCCACGCTTTCCAGCGGTAAGACGGTAACCTCCCATGATCAACGCCCCGATGGCGCCGATCGACCCGGCCTGGTTGACCGTCGCAATACCGAGAATGATCGAACCCAGGACTGCAAAAATCAGGGTTAGAGGCGGAATCAAAGAGAGACCAACGCCAAACCAGAATCGGCTGTCAAAACGACCTGAGTAAGGTACTGGTGGAGCAATCTTGGGTCGTATAAGCGCCGCGACGAGGATATACAGCATGTAAAGACCCACAAGCACCATTCCGGGGATAAATGCCCCCATGAACATCTCGCCCGCGCTGGTAGAAACGATATCCAATTCCGACGGCATCGAAAAATCGCCCGTAGCATCTTTGTACATCGCCTTTCGCGCAGTACTCGCGATATCTGATGCACTGGACAATTGATCCGCCAGCAGAATCAGCACGATAGAAGGCGGAATAATCTGCCCGAGCGTCCCTGAGGCGCAGATAGTGCCGGCAGCCAGCGGCCGGGAATAATTGTGACGCAGCATTGCCGGTAACGAGATCAGGCCCATCGCGATTACGGTGGCACCGACAATGCCTGTCGTTGCCGCAAGCAGGGTTCCCACGAAAACAACCGATATACCGAGACCCCCTGGAATCGGTCCGAACAACTGGGCCATGGTGACCAGCAGATCCTCCGCGATCTTCGAGCGTTCCAACATAATCCCCATGAAGATGAAAAGCGGAACCGCGATGAGCGTGTCTCTTTCAACATCCCAGTACAAACTTCTGAAATTGGTCACCCCGGCCGTCAGCCACTCAACCGGCCCCCCCTCATGGAAATAGGCGCTGACATCTCCCTCCATCAGGTAACCAAACAGAGCTGCAAGACCCAGACTGACAATCGCCGAACCCGGCAGCGCAAAAGCGACGGGAAAGCCGGAGCTCAACGCTCCGATCATCAGAATAAACAGCACCAGGAGAAAGAAGACTTCCATAATCGTCCGCGCCCTAACCGCTGAACCCGTTTCCGGTTGAAACAGTCGAAACAGTGCTGGACGGATCCGCGCCATTGTTTTCCTCATCTTCAGAGGATGGCTCACCGACGAGATCTGCAACATTTGACAACAGATACGAACAGAACTGGAACAGCATGGAGATTGAGAAGATGACCATGAAACCAACCATTAGATACTTCACATACATCCCAAAACCTTGCTGGTAGATCTCAAAACTGAGCAAAGGACTGTTAAGGCTACTTCCCTTCCCCCACATGCCAGTGACCAGGATGACCCAACATAGAGGTAGACCCAACAGGATCACACCAACGGTATTGGCCCAAGCTTTCCCTTTCTTTGAAAAGTTGGTGTAGAGAACATCAACCCGTACGTGACCCTCCGAAACTAGCGCATAAGCGCTTGCGAAGAGAAAGAGCCCTGCGTACCAAAAACGCACTAGGTCTCCCTGGAAAGGCTGCTCGTATGAGTACACAAAGCGGCTAATGACAATTGAAAACTCCGAAAGCACAACCATCAGGGTCAGCCAAATAAACCCCAGACTTCTTGTAAAAAACGCAATCACAAGGCCCAGCACGAGAAGTGGATAGTGGACATACGTCCCGCGGAAGATTGGTCGGCCAAGAGACTTCGCCATGTCTTCGCCAACAAAAATCGAAAGCCACTCCTCTACCCGCAAAAAGGAGATCACGATGTCCACTATACCGATAAGCACAAGGCCCCAGAAACAGCCTCGAACAATGAAAGCGGCAATGGCGCCAAGGCGATCCGCGTCACTTCGTAAAGAAGTGTGTTGGCGCCTTCGCACATAGAAAGTAATCACGATTGCCAAAACAAACCAACTGGCGATCTGCAACCAACCTCTCATCCTTAGGGATTCTGCCAATGGTTGGGCGTCTGAAGTTTGCCAATTCTGAATTAAGACGAGCGTGCCTGGCCAATCCTGCCAGAAAATCAGATAGTTATGAAAAATGAACATCAAACCCAATGTTGGGACAAACCAGGCTAGAAACCGAATTAAATTTACGGATATAGGCAAAGTGTTATTGGATGATGCCATCTGTCAGGAGTGTCCGCGTTAACCAGAATCACTCACTAATCGTAGTATATAAAAGCGCAGTGCGAAAAAAGCGGAGCCAAAAGGCTCCGCTTTTTCTCTGAACTGAGTGAGCGATTAAACGCCTACACCAAGTACACGGTTCCGCTGACGCAGGTAGGGCTGATCCGACAGATTCATCCAACGACCCACGTCCTTACGTGTGGCAACAAAACTCTCGTGAATTCTGTTAGCCAGTTCGCTGTGAGCACGAACTTCGTCAAATACCTCTTCTGCCGCCTCACCAAAAGCGTCGTAGACGTCATCATTGAATTCTCGCACCTGAACACCTTGCTCGGTGATCAGCTTATCGAGTGCGGCGCCGTTTTTAGCGTTGTACTCTGACATCATACGAGAATCTTCCTGAGCAGCGGCAGCTTTAATCAAGGCCTGATCGGTCTTTGAAAGACCATCCCACCAGCTCTTGTTCATACCCACCGCAAGCATTGAAGCCGGCTCGTGCATACCCGGGAAGTAATAGTACTTGGCGGCCTCATAAAACTTCATGTACGAGTCATTCCAAGGCCCTACCCACTCCGTGGCATCAATCGCACCCGACATCAGGTTTTCATAAATCTGACTGCCCGGCAGGGAGACCGGTGACGCGCCTAGCTTAGCCATCACATCGCCGCCCAGACCTGGTATCCGCATCTTGAGACCTTTGAGGTCATCTGCAGAGTTAATTTCTTTGCGGAACCAACCCCCCATCTGCACACCTGTGTTTCCACAGGTTAAACATTTAAGGCCAAATTCGCCTGACAGTTCATCCCACAATTCCTGACCGCCACCCCAGTTAATCCAGGCATTGATCTCACTGTATACAAAGCCAAACGGTACGGCTGTAAAATAGGCCCAACCCGGATGCTTGCCTTTCCAGTAGTAGTCCGCCGCGTGATACATCTGAGCGTTTCCAGATGCGACCTCATCAAAAGAGTCAAACGGCTTCACCCGCTCGCCACTCGCATAATAGGTCACGTTTAGCCGCCCGTCTGAAAGCTCACTCAGGCTCTTAGCAAAACGCTGGGCACCCGTGCCCAGACCTGGGAAATCACGCGGCCAGGTTGTGACCATAGCGATCTCGGTACGAGCTTTTACGATTGCAGGCGCCGCTAGGGTACCCGCAGCGACGGCCGTGCCCGCTCCTGCCTTTTTTAGAAAATCGCGTCTTTCCATGGATTCCTCCTCAACTGGTAGTTAACATCGTCATTGAATCTCGAAAAAGCTTTTCGAGAATCCCTCGCTTTATTATTGCAAGGTTGCAACCCGATGACAACGAGTATCCCAAGTGTAGCCAACAGACTAATATATCAACGGGATTGCAATTAAAATCAACCTCAGGCAGCCTAAATCAACCGGCTATAACTCTGGTTTTCTTAAGTAGCCAAAATGATCAGACCATTGTCAACAGAACAATCCGTACTAAGAAAAAATCGCAGAATAAACTCTTAAATATATGAAGAAACAAGAAAAATTAAAAGAGCGCACTGCTCGAACAATGGCGATGAAGGGTGGGGGCTACTACAGTCAACGCACCCGCGGCGCCAAGGATGTTATCGATAATGCTTCGGAGATGCTCCTTGAGGCTGCCGACGCAATTAACCCTCCGGACAAAGGACGGGCGATCGTCCTTGCTGACTTTGGGGCGGCTGATGGCGGTACATCCGAAAGCGCGCTGAGAAGGTGCATTGAGCAGGTTCGAATGCGCTTTTCCGATGTGCAGATTCAGGTCAGTTATACCGATCTACCCAGCAACGACTTCAGTGCCTTATTTAAGAATCTTCTTGGATTCGGCTCCTTAACGGCTAACACCTACCTCACGGACATCGAAAATGTTTATGTAAACGCCTGCGGTATCGGCTTTCACAAACAACTTTTACCTGATGCATCACTGGATATCGGGTTCTCTGCAACAGCAATGCACTATATTTCTGAAAAGCCCTGTCCTATCGAAAATCATGTCCATATGGTGGGCGCGAGTAGCAACACGCTAACTGCCTATGCAGCCCAGGCGCAGAAAAACTGGGATGACCTTCTTCTTGCCCGCGCCAATGAACTGCGGCCCAGTGGCCAACTTGTGATGCTGAACTTTGGTATCGATGAGGAAGGTCGCTATCTTGGTAACACCGGAGGCGTCAATATGTTTGATACTTTTGCCAACCTCTGGGCCCAGATGCGTGACGAAGGCGTTATCTCCAGTGATGAATTTATCAACACTACCTTTCCTCAATATTACCGAACGGTCGAAGAATTCTGTGCACCGTTCAAAAACGAAGATTCACAGGTCTATCAAGCAGGATTGAGGCTTGTCTCAGCTCAAACGGGAGTCGTGAAGTGTCCATACCGAAAAGCCTATGACGAGTCTGATGGCGCGATGTCGGCCAGAGAATTTGCCCGGAGTTATATTCCGACCCTAAGGTCATGGAGTGAGGCTGTTTTTTTGAGCGGTCTTGATGATGCCAGGCCACTGGAGCAACGACACTTGATCGTCGATGATTTCTATAAACGCTATGAGGATCACGTCGCTTCGAATCCCGACGGTCATGCTATGGATTACGTCCATTGCTACCTAGCGGTCCGAAAAATCGCTGATCAGTCGTAGGCTGAGTCCGGTCTCTGTATTATGCGTGCGGTCGTTCTTCCCGGAATCCGGAAAACGCTTGTCGTTGAGGATGATTACCCTGATCCTGTCCTGCGAGAGGGCGAAGGTGAGGTCATCGAGATTACCGCCTGTGGGGTCTGTCATTCTGACCTGCATGTCGTCGATGGCGAGTTTCCTAGCCCCTTACCTCTGGTCTTGGGTCATGAAGTCACTGGTGTACATTCTGAATTGGGCCCCGTCCTGCTTTACGCCCCCTGGGGGTGCGGCGTCTGTCCACAATGCGCCGATGGTGACGAAATGATCTGCGCAAATTCAAATGAGGCCGGGTTGTTCACCAACGGCGGGTACTGCGAGCGTATGTATGTTCCGGACCGAAAATATCTTGCCCCGCTTGATGGTCTGGATCCCATCACCGCTGCCCCGTTGGCATGCGGCGGACTGACGGCCTACCGTGCGGTTGACCACGGCATAAAGGCCTTGGCGCCAATGCAGCGTCAACGGAGAGCTCTTCTGATCGGCGTCGGTGGGCTCGGTCAATATGCCATCCGCTATCTGAGGCTTCTCACCAATGCAAAGATCATTGCCCTTGATATCGCTGAAGACAAAAGATCCAGAGCCCTCGAACTCGGCGCAGACGAAGCAATTGGACCGGATGAAGATATCGCACCCTGCGACCTTATTATTGACTTCATTGGAGCGGATATAACCCTTGCTACCGCAGCAGGCGCGGTAGCCCGCAAAGGTATGATTATTGTTGTGGGCCTCGGCGGAGGTCAGACAAACTTCGGCCTTGGAAAAGTGCCGCCGGAAGCACGATTCATGACCAGTTTCTGGGGTACGCGCCAGCAGATGGACGAATTACTCGCCCTTGCCCGACGAGAACCCTCGCTTATGCCTTCTGTTGAAACACTGCCACTATCTGACGCGCAGCATGCGCACAACCGCCTTCGGGAGGGACGGGTCGCAGGTCGCATTGTGCTTGTCCCCTGATCGGCTAGGCGAACTGTATTGAGATCTACCATCACTGCCAAGCGCCCTAAGTCAGCGAATATACTCTTGGTACTCGTATGCTGAGGTACTGGGAACGACAGCGACTCATGGAATACAGTTAAAGAGAAATGACTTCCCCGGCGACATCGCCCGATATCGTAAACCCCGCGATCTATCTGGAAGGGATTCCGCACCGCCAATTCAGTGAAATCATGGCTCATCCGGGGCTATTGTGGCACCCATACCAGGATGGAGGTTTCTGGGTGGTCAGCCGACACAGCGATGTCAAAGCCGTTTCCAAACAACCAAAACTTTTTTCGTCGGCTGTCGGACACACCAATCTGTGGGACCTCGAGGCAGATGCCCTCGAGGCGCGGCGCTCAATCATCGATACCGATGCTCCTGATCACACCCGCATCCGCCGGCTCGTCAGTAAAGTATTCACGCCCCGCAACATCAACCTGTGGGAGAACGTTACCCGCGAGATTGCCTGCGAACTGTTGGATGACTTTCAGCACGCAGGCGGGGGAGATTGGGTGAACAAGGTAGCAGCACCGTTTCCTATACGCGTCATTCTTTCCATTCTTGGCGTTCCCGTCAGTGACGCTGATTATCTGGTTGAGTTATCCAACTATCTCGTCGAGGGCACAACAGATAAACCTACGCTTGCGCCGGACGCTTTCGGGAACACGACGGACCTGCGCCTTCTGCCCTTCAGGTCGCCTGCCAGTCATGCGCTCTTTGAATATGGAGAACAACTCGGGCTCAAACGTAAGTCAGACCCAAAAGAGGATGTTGTGACACAGCTGGTTATGGCAGAAGAAGACGGCAACCGGCTGTCGGCGGCAGAGTACCGCAACCTATTTCATGTATTGGTGTTTGCGGGAAACGAAACCACGCGCACCGCCATCGCTCACGGAGCCATGGCCTTCGCCGAATTTCCCGACCAGTGGAAGCGTCTCGAGATCGATGGAGAGATCGGAACGACCGCCGTGGAGGAACTCCTTCGCTGGGCAACACCTGTCCTGCATATGCGCCGCACCGCTACTGCTGATACCGAGCTGTCAGGAACTCCTGTCTCTCAAGGAGACAAAGTGGTCATGTGGTATTCAGCAGCCAATCGTGATCCTGCGGTTTATGACCACCCGTTTGACTTTGATGTTAGACGCGAGACAAATTCCCACTTCTCTTTCGGGGGTGGAGGGCCGCATTTTTGTCTCGGTGCGTTTCTCGCGCGTATGGAGATCCGAATTCTCCTAGAGGAAATGTTGAACCGCAAAATGGCCCTGCGCCAGATAGGCGCGCCTACCCGAGTCGCCTCCAATTTTATTCATGGCATCTTGTCGGTTGAGATGGAGGTCGCATGACTGGCTGGACACGCCTCGGCCTGGATGTGAGCCGCTGCGTTGGCGTCGGCCAGTGCGAGTTGCTTGAGCCTGACTTATTTCGGGTAGACGACGATACCGGGACCGCAACTATAGTCGGCGAGCCCGAACTGCCTAGTCAGCGTGCCAAAGCGATAGTGGATCAATGTCCTTCCGGCGCCATACAGATAGACAACAACATCAATCCAACTCTGCCGAAGCTTCCAGACACTGATTGACGAAGCCCGTGGGCATTTCCAACCCCTGGGCAATCTTTTTCAGGAGTTTGCTTTCGGCTTGCGCGACAGGTTGTTCGACGCCCGCGATCAGGCATAGATCCCTAACTACCTGCATACGCTGAGACAGGCTCGCCTTTTCGCGGGCCGCCTCTATGCGTTTTGGCAGCAGTTCGCGAAGACGCCCAGGGTCAAGGCTCTCCAGCGCAAAGTCATCCTCGAAGAATTCTTTCAGCATCTGCCGTTCCTTATCGGAGACCCCCCCGGCAGCATCTGCGACGGCAATAGCACCCGCGATGAAAAGATTGCGCATCGCGCGCGCTGCCTCCGTTTTGCCTTTCAGATAATCCGGCTCCATCAGGCCCATCACGGTTCGCACCTGGTCCTCAAGGTCATGCTTGTCGATACCGCCGGAGCGCATCAGTCCAGATCGGTCAAAGAGAGTCAGCGCTTTCACCCGAAGCGGGCTAAAGGGGTGCGTCAGAAACCAGTCCTGCATTGGTGCACCTTGCCCGGGCTGCTCACCGAGAGCCAGCATGTCGTCAACCTGGCGCAAAAATTCTTCGAGATCAAACTTGACGATCGAATCATCACGCAATCCTGAGGCGAGCTTAAACAGCGCCCGCGCCACGCTTGGAAGATCTTCGGCACAATACGCTCCCGCACGGTCCGCAGAAACCTCGGCATAGCGTGACCAGGCAAAAAGATCCAGCGCCAAAGAGGCGGGTGGGCGGGTCTTGCCTTGGAGGATATAGCCTATCGGAATTTCGTGATGGCGGTAGACATGATGGCCGAGTTCATGACCCATGACGAAAAGCAACTCCTGCTCGGAAAAAGCCTCCAGCAGAGACGAGGAAAACATGATGTATACGCAGCCATCTTCAGGCTTGAAACAGGCAGCATTGAACTGAGGCGCCGGATACGCATAAAGCTCAAGCCTGCTTTCAATACCAAGACGCTCCTGGCAACGGTCTGCCATGGCGTGCAGCGCACCCGACATGGAACGGCTGAGACGAACCGAGGTGCTCAGCAGATGTCGGCGCACACCTGGGCCTTTACGATTTTCTTCCTGCTGTTCCACGGTCTCGCGCACCCGACGCACTTCCGGGTGGGTCAGCAATGTCTCGTACAACTTCAGATCATTATCGCAGCGGATCTCACTTGCCAGGTCCTTCATAGTCATGTTGCTCCAATAATTGTCGGATAGACCTTAGCGACTGATGGACGTTGTTTCACTTTGTCCGCAATTCTTTCAACATTACTGAATTTTGCTAGATCCGGATGCCCGTATTCACCCGAAAGCCAGGTGCTCAGCATAAAGAGATAGATATCTACCGCAGAAAATAATTCGTCCAACATCCATGGCTTCTCACCAATCGCATCATCGACTATCTGCCACAGGGACATCAATCTTTTGCGGCCCTGTTCTTCAATACCCGCATATCCCGAGTCAAGAGCCGAAAACCGATTAGCGCGATAAGTCATCGAAAAAGCATTTTGCAATGAACTCGAAAAGAAAAAGAGCCACTGCAGAAACCGACCACGATAGCGGTCGCCTACTCCTGGTGCGAGCCCATATTCGGAATGCCTATCACACAAAAAGGTGACAATCGCGCCACACTCATAGATCGGACCTTCTTCATAAATGAGTACTGGCACCAATCCACTGGGGTTTACGGCGAGCAATTCGGGAGGGCGCGGCCCTTGAGACTTAATGTCAGTTTCGATCAGTTCATAGTCCTGATTAAGCTCCTCCAGAATCATCCGTACGCCTTGAGCCGCGCTACGATCTGCGTAAAACAATTGATAGGTCATGGGTTTTGCGTCTCATCAAATCACTTTCGCGAACCACAGAAAACCGGGGTTGTGGCATGGAATGTTCCTTCACTTTTGTGACCAAAATATAATATGGTTTTTAAGGAGTCGGTGTTAAGACTCGCGCGAGTATGACAATCAATCCCCCTTACAGGCGTAACCTGCGCTCACACACCTACCGCTGTAAACATGCTTCGAGAGGCGCCGTCGAACATGTACGGCACGCCATGACAACATGGGGTCAAATTGCCTAACAATGCCGCACACCGGACACATCACCCGGGGCGGGACGACACCCTAGGTCCCCTGAACTGGCAAGAGTGAACCGGGTGCTTCAACAGCGACGCCGATAAACGAGTTATTCACAGGGAGCCACACCTGCGCTGTCATTTAGTCATACTTATAAACGTTAGCAATCAAGCGTATTATCCCGCTCCCAAGAACTGAGGTGGGATGCATAACTATCCCAGGACTGAAGTTTAAGCTTGACATAAGCATCTACGAGTTCGTCACCCAATCCCGCTCGGAGAATCTTATTTTTATCGAAACTCCGGATCGCATCCAGGAGGTTTAACGGTAGACGACGTGTTGTTTTGACTTTATGCCCTTCCTCATACATGTTGACATGGGTTGGCTCCCCCGGGTCGCGGTTATTGTCAATCCCGTCAAGCATCGCTACCAAGAACCCCGCTTGACTGAGGTAAGGATTTGATGCCCCATCCATTAACCGAAGTTCGAAACGACCATCGTCCGGAACCCGAATCATATGCGTGCGATTATTTCCAGCATAGGTGATCGTATTTGGCGCCCAGGTAGCGCCGGACGTAGTACGAGGCGCATTTATTCGCTTGTAGCTATTGACGGTTGGATTAAAAATAGCAGCCAAGTCGCTCGCGCTGTGCATTATCCCGCCAAGCGCTTGGTAAGCTAACGGCGAAAGACCCAGCCCGCGCTTGTCTTTCTTTCCACTTGCTAAGAATAAGTTCTTCTTCCCCGTATTGTTCCAGAAAGAAACGTGCGCATGGCAACCATTGCCAGTTAAGTGTTTGAACGGTTTTGGCATAAATGTTGCGCGCAGCCCATGCTCTTCAGCGATTGACTTAACCATGTATTTGAAAAAGACGTGTCGATCAGCAGTTTTAAGCGCGTCATCAAAATCCCAGTTCATTTCAAACTGGCCATTCGCATCTTCATGGTCGTTCTGATAAGGATTCCATCCAAGTTTGATCATCGCATCACAGATTTTGCTAACGACAGGATATTGACGCATCAGTGCCATTTGGTCATAGCAAGGTTTGCTTTCTGTGTCGGCGGGGTCGGCAATATCGGTTCCTTCCGAATTCACTAAGTGGTATTCACATTCCACTCCCGTTTTCATACGGAATCCTTTTTTCTTCGCCTTTTCTAGCTGCCTTTTCAGGGCTACTCGTGGTGACGCCTCTACCGGCTTTCCATCCATCCATAGGTCACTCGCAACCCAGCCGATCTGAGGCTGCCAAGGCAGCTGAATCAGACTCTCTGGATCTGGAACGGCAAACAAATCAGGGTGGGCGGGTGTCATATCCAGCCAGGCGGCAAAACCTGCAAAGCCCGCACCGTCCCTTTGCATACCATTTATCGCCCGCGAAGGGACAAGCTTTGCGCGTAAGTTGCCAAAGAGGTCTACCCAACTAACAAGAAAGTACTCAATTTTTCTTTTTTTTGCGATTGCTTCTAGACTTTCACTCATGCCTGTTCTCCTAATAAATAAGTTATAAATGGCTTAAAAGTTTTGACCAGGCACCCAGTCCGTTCCTGCCAATGGTATTTTTGCCATAGCGGCTGCCTCGATTGTCAACGCTACCATATCTTCAGGCTCAAGATTATGAACATGGCTCTTGCCACAGGCTCGTGCCAATGTTTGCAGCTCCAGTGTCATACAGTTGAGATAGTTAGCTATCTTCCGCCCACCGAGTTCTGGATCAAGACGGCTGGACAACGCGGGGTCTTGGGTTGAAATGCCCGATGGATCAAGACCATCCTGGTAGTCATCGTAGTAACCTGCAGAGGTGCCTAGCTCGTTGTATTCTTTTTCGAACTTCGGGCTATTATCCCCAAGAGCGATCATCGCCGCTGTTCCAATCGAGACTGCATCGGCGCCCATAGCCAAGGCTTTTGCGACATCCGCGCCGTTACGAATACCGCCCGAGACGATCAGCTGTACCTTGCGATGCATATTAAGCTCTTTGAGAGCCTCGACCGCAAGCCTTGTTGCCGGTAGCGTAGGAATACCGACATGCTCGATAAAAATATCCTGCGTTGCAGCAGTACCGCCCTGCATTCCATCAACTACGATCACGTCAGCGCCCGCTTTGACTGCAAGAGTTGTATCAAAAAATGTACGAGTGGCTCCAACTTTTACATAGATCGGCCCCTGCCAGTCGGTAATCTCACGCAACTCAGAAATCTTGATTTCGAGATCATCTGGGCCTGTCCAATCAGGGTGCCGACACGCGCTTCTCTGATCTATACCTTTTGGCAAATTGCGCATCTGGGCAACACGATCGCTGATTTTTTGGCCGAGAAGCATGCCTCCACCGCCCGGTTTTGCGCCCTGGCCGACGACCACTTCGATCGCATCAGCCTTTCTAAGATCATCAGGGTTCATGCCATACCGGGACGGCAGGTACTGATAAACCAGCGTCTTGGAATGACCGCGTTCTTCCACCGTCATACCGCCATCACCTGTGGTGGTGCTGGTCCCCATGACGCTCGCACCTCGGCCGAGTGACTCCTTGGCCTGTGCAGACAGCGCGCCAAAACTCATACCAGCTATTGTGATGGGTATCTTTAACTCAATTGGCGTCTGAGCAAACCGAGCGCCGAGTACTACGTTAGTATCACAACGCTCTCGATAACCTTCGAGCGGATAGCGTGACATGCTAGCACCAAGAAATAAAAGGTCGTCGAACGTTGGGATGGTCCGCTTCGCCCCCGCCCCCCGGATATCATATATACCTTCCGCAGCTGCTCTTTGAATTTCAGCGACAACGTGGGGCGGAAAAGAATGAGACGGACGCAAGCGTGATTTAAAATTATCCTTTTCAGACATCTCTAGTAGTCTCCAGCATTATCGATATTGAAGTTATATAGTTTGCGTCCTGAGCCGTACCGCCTAAATTTTGAGATATCAATGCTCTCCATTCCTGCCTGCCTCAATAAATTTTTCAATTGAGTTATGTGCTCGTCTCCCATTTTTTTCTCGACACAATCTGCCCCCAAGCTCGCCACGTTGCCACCGATGTAAAAGCGCGCCTCATAGGCCGAATCTCCAAGAGCTTCTCCCACGTCTCCACAAACCACAAGGCAACCACTTTGCGCCATAAATCCACTAAGGTTGCCAATGCAGCCTCCAACAACTATGTCAACACCCTTCATGGAAATTCCACAACGGGATGATGTATTCCCTTCAACAACCACTAAGCCGCCATGTCCAGTTGCTGCGCAGTACTGAGATGCATTCCCTTTAATCAACACACTGCCCGACATAATATTTTCTGCACATCCAGAGCCCGCGTTTCCGTTTACTGTTATTGCAGCGTTCTGGTTCATTCCCCCGCAGTAATA
>MDTB01169768.1_pt1 | contig 17571 bp, 12 predicted proteins | sample 811161 | NCBI WGS metagenome assembly MDTB01 (sample SAMN05326650, study PRJNA326480) | marine metagenome | isolation source: seawater | place: Mediterranean Sea | collected 2009
AAATGCTTGCTGCAGATGATATTGATCATCAGTTAAAGGTGCGTCAGCCATACAAGCAGTGGCTTCGCGAACAGACCATTCGCTTTGAAGCAGAGATGAAGGATCCTTTCTCTGACTTAAAGAAGTTGACAGAGCAGGGGCTTGACCCTTACCTCAAACTATTTAATTTGACGAGTGAAGAGCGTCATCAAGTAATAAAGCCGCTTGCCGAAACTGGTCAGGAGGCGGTGGGCTCGATGGGTGACGATACTCCGATGGCGGTGCTGTCGACTGAACAGCGCCATGTCGCTGACTACTTCAGGCAACAATTCGCTCAAGTGACCAATCCGCCAATTGATCCTTTACGTGAATCGATCGTGATGAGTTTGGAAACTTGCCTTGGCATGGAACTGAATCCGTTTGAGGAGACTGCCGACCACGCCGAACGTGTAATCCTGCATTCTCCAATCTTGTCGGCTCCTAAGATGGATCGCCTAAAAGACTTTGATCATCCGAAATATGGTCGTATCCAGATCGAATTGGCATTCGAGCCAACACTTGGGCTGAAGGCTGCTGTTGAAATCGTGCGTCAGCAAGCTGTGGATGCGATTCGCGCAGGAAAGACCTTGCTGATTCTCTCAGACCGCCACGTGACTGAGGATCAGTGGGTCGTGTCTGCAGCGATGGCTACGGGTGCGGTACACCACCGGCTGATTGAGGAAGGCTTACGTTGTTCTGCGAATATCATCGTTGATACTGCTGAGGCACGCGACTCCCATCATTTCGCAGTCCTTCTCGGATTTGGTGCGACGGCAGTCTATCCATATCTGTCGTATCGTGTGATCAACGATCTGGTTGAAGCGGATGAAATTGTGGGTGATCCGCTCGAGTTGCATCGTAACTACCGTAATGGCATCAATAAGGGGCTGTTGAAGATCTTATCGAAGATGGGCATCTCGACGATAGCGAGCTACCGTGGTGCACAACTTTTCGAGGCGGTGGGGTTGTCAAACGAAATAGTTGATCTCTGCTTCCGGGGCGTCCAAAGTCGAATCGCTGGCGCTGATTTCTCCGACTTTGAGAATGATCAGAAAATTCGTCAGTCATTGGCGTGGTCAACACGGAAGCCGGTGCCGCAGGGCGGGTTTCTGAAGTATATGCACGGCGGCGAGTATCATGCTTACAATCCGGATGTGATTCAAACGCTACAGCAAGCTGTACAGACAGGCTCTTACTCGACTTACCAAAAGTACGCGAAACTTGTGAATGAGCGTCCAGTCGCTACCTTGCGCGATTTGCTGAAATTTGAAAAAGATGCTGGTCGGGCAATTACCGTTGACGAGGTTGAGCCTGTCGAATCGATTCTGCAGCGGTTTGACTCGGCTGGCATGTCATTAGGAGCCCTGAGCCCTGAGGCACATGAAGCCTTGGCTGAAGCGATGAATGAACTGGGAGCGCGCTCGAATTCTGGCGAAGGCGGAGAGGATCCAGAGCGTTTTGGTACAAGCCGCGTCTCGAAGATTAAGCAAATCGCATCCGGTCGGTTTGGTGTGACCCCGCATTACTTGGTGAATGCCGAGGTATTGCAAATTAAGGTCGCACAGGGCGCGAAGCCTGGCGAAGGCGGTCAGTTACCTGGCGGTAAGGTAAATGCGTTGATTGCGAGACTTCGTCATTCAGTGCCGGGCGTAACATTGATCTCACCGCCGCCACATCACGATATCTATTCGATCGAAGATTTGGCGCAGCTGATTTTTGACCTGAAACAGGTCAATCCTAAAGCCTTGGTTTCGGTTAAGCTCGTGAGTGAACCTGGTGTTGGAACAATTGCGGCTGGTGTAGCTAAGGCCTATGCAGATTTGATTACGATTTCGGGCTACGACGGTGGCACTGCCGCAAGTCCACTGACATCGATCAAATATGCGGGTTCCCCTTGGGAACTTGGTCTCTCGGAAGCACATCAGGCACTGCGCGCCAATGATTTGCGTGGCAAAGTACGTTTGCAGACCGATGGCGGATTAAAGACCGGCGTTGATGTAGTCAAGGCTGCAATCTTGGGTGCTGAAAGTTTCGGCTTTGGTACGGCACCTATGGTTGCTATGGGGTGTAAGTATTTGCGTATCTGTCATTTGAATAACTGTGCAACCGGTGTTGCGACACAAAACGAACTGCTGCGCGAGCAACACTTTCGTGGAACCGTTGAGATGATCAAGCATTTCTTCACCTTTGTGGCTGAAGAGACGCGAGAAGTGATGGCCGAACTCGGTGTGAAGACATTGGCTGAACTCGTCGGTCAAACTGACCTGTTGACACAGATTGGCGGTCGATCGCAGCGTCAGGTAAAACTGGATTTCGCCCCCGTTCTCTATCAGGGACCAGAACACGAAGGCAAACCACAACTGTGCGCGGTTGATGAGAACCCACCATATGATGAGGCACCATTGAACCGGGCGATTGTTGAGGCGACAGGTAACGCAGTTGCTTCTGGAACTGGTGGTGAGTTCGAGTTCACGATTACAAACCAAGACCGTTCTGTTGGTGCGACTTTGTCCGGTGAAATTTCATTGGCTCATGGCCGAGAAGGAATGGCGAACCCCGTGCGCTTGAATTTATCTGGGACGGCTGGCCAGAGCTTTGGGGTATTCAACGCACCTGGTCTTGAAATGAATCTGCGTGGTGATGCGAATGATTATGTCGGTAAAGGGATGGCTGGAGGTCGACTCGTCATTGCACCACCAGCAGGCTCGCAATTTGCTACGCAAGAAACATCGATTATCGGTAATACCTGTTTGTACGGTTCGACTGGTGGCACGTTGTACGCCGCAGGTCGGGCGGGCGAGAGGTTCGCGGTTCGTAATTCTGGCGCCACAGCAATTGTAGAGGGTGCTGGTGATCATTGTTGTGAATACATGACCGGTGGTTTGGTGATCGTGCTTGGGAATACTGGCCGTAACTTTGGCGCTGGTATGACCGGAGGGTTTGCTTATGTTCTTGATGAATCACGGACCTTTGTTGATCGCTATAATCATGAACTGGTCGAAATTACGCGTATCAGTACTGAGCAGATGGAGCAATATCGCGCACACCTGCGGTCACAGATTCGCGACTATGTGGAAGCGACCAATAGTCAGTGGGGTCAAACCATCTTTGCTGACTTCGAGTCCTTCGTCAGCCAGTTTTGGCTCATCAAGCCGAAGGCCGCAAGTTTAGGTTATTTACTGGCGTCATCGAGGTCAGGTGCGCAATAGCAGATTTGAGGATTGAGTACGATGTCCACACAGAAAAATAATGACTTTCAGTTTTTAGATGTTGGAAGAGTGGATCCTGCTAAAAAGGATCTTGACCAGCGCAAAGATGGGTTTACTGAGATTTATCATCCGTTTTCGAATAAGGATGCTGGATCGCAGGCACATCGATGCCTTGCCTGCGGGAATCCCTATTGTTCTTGGAAGTGCCCAGTGCACAACCATATTCCCAATTGGCTTGAGCTGATTAGCCAAGGGAACATCATGGCTGCTGTCGAACTGTGCCATAAAACCAATTCTTTACCAGAAGTTTGCGGGCGGGTTTGCCCACAAGACCGTCTGTGTGAAGGCGCGTGCACGTTGAACGATGGTTTTGGTGCGGTCACGATCGGTTCTGTCGAAAAATATATTACTGACACCGCGTTTGCCTTGGGTTGGCGCCCTGATATGTCGGATGTTGAGTGGTCCGACAAGCGTGTCGCGATCATCGGCGCCGGTCCGGCAGGCCTTGCTGCTGGGGATATTTTGGCACGTGGTGGTGTGAAGCCTGTAGTATTCGATCGTCATCCTCAGATCGGTGGTCTTTTAACTTTCGGGATCCCCGAATTCAAGCTCGAAAAATCAGTGATGAATCGTCGTCGTGAGATCTTTGAGAGCATGGGTATCGAGTTCCGTTTGAACACCGAAGTTGGTAAGGACATCTCCGTCGGTGAGTTGATGGAGACCTTTGACGCGGTCTTTTTGGGGATGGGGACTTATACCAACATGGCTGGTGGATTCCCTGGAGAGAATTTCCCGGGAGTTTGTAAAGCGCTGCCGTTTTTGATTTCGAATGTGAACCGTTGCCTCGGATTCGAAAAAGATCCCAGTGAGTTCATCAATATGCAGGGTAAGCGTGTGATCGTCTTGGGTGGTGGTGATACTGCAATGGACTGCAATCGGACATCAATTCGCCAAGGAGCGAAGTCTGTGACCTGTGTCTATCGCCGTGATGAAGCCAATATGCCTGGATCGCGTCGTGAGGTCGCGAATGCGCGGGAAGAAGGCGTGGAGTTCATGTTTAACCGGCAACCTGTTGAAGTTGTCGGAGATCCGACCGGTGTCACTGGTGTAAAATTTGTGACGACCCAGCTTGGTGAGCCGGATGCAAACGGTCGCCGAAGTCCGGAAGTTGTTCCAGGATCTGAAGAAGTAATTCCCGCAGACTGTGTGCTCATCGCTTTTGGTTTCCGTCCGAGTCCGGCAGATTGGTTCACTGATTTGAACATTAATACCGCGGATTCGGGGCTTGTTTTAGCGAGCGATGACCAAGAGCTCCCGTATCAAACAACCAACCCTAAGGTATTTGCTGGCGGCGATATGGTACGTGGTTCAGACCTGGTGGTCACTGCAATTGCAGAAGGCCGCAATGCGGCACAATCAATTCTCGATTATTTAGATATTCGATAAAGATATTGGATTCTTAAGGGAATCTCGATTAGACAAAGTGTTTTTGGAAATACACGAAAAGAGGGCAACAAAAATGCGCGACGAAACACTGGCTATCCATGCGGGATATCAGACTGATCCAACAACCAAGGCGGTCGTTCCACCGATTTGCCAAAACGTGGCGTTTGAGTTTGACAATGCGGCGCATGGGGCTGCGCTATTTAACCTCGAAGTCCCGGGAAACATCTACACACGTATTATGAACCCAACGTGTGATGTGCTTGAGCAACGTGTCGCCGCTCTTGAAGGTGGCATCGCCGCGCTTGCGGTCTCATCAGGCATGGCAGCAATCACTTACGCATTGCAGACACTCGCGAGTCAGGGTCACAACATCGTGACAACACCACAATTGTATGGTGGAACATACACGCTATTTGCGCACATGTTACCGAGCCAAGGTGTCGAAGTTCGTTTTGCGGAAACCGATCAACCCGTAGACCTAGAAAAGTTGGTCGATGAAAATACGCGCGCGATTTTTTGCGAGACCATTGGTAACCCGGCGGGTAACATTGTTGATATCCGTGCGATGGCCACCATGGCCGCTCGGAACGGATTGCCTCTGGTTGTCGATAACACGGTTGCGACTCCTGCCTTGTGTAAGCCAATTGACTTGGGTGCCAACATCGTTGTGCATGCACTCACAAAGTTCATGGGTGGCCACGGTAACTCACTGGGTGGCATTATCGTTGATGGTGGAAATTTTGATTGGACCGCCCAGGCGGAAAAATTTCCGGGCATGACAGCCCCAGAACCAGCGTACCACGATGTCGTTTATTCAGACGCGTTTGGTCCGGCGGCCTTTATCGCGCGTGCTAGAACTGTTCCACTTCGAAATACGGGTGCGGCACTCGCCCCAATGAACGCGTTCCTGTTACTTCAAGGTATTGAGACTCTTAACCTTCGTATGGAGCGTCATTGCGAAAATGCACAGAAGGTCGCTGAGTATTTAAAATCGCACTCGAAAGTGGAGTGGGTGAGTTATGCTGGTCTTCCAGACCATCCGCATCACGGGTTGGCTAAATCACAACTCCGGGGGACACCTTCTTCGTTGTTGACATTTGGGATCAAAGGAGGCTTCGACGCGGGAGTCAAGTTCTATGATTCACTGGGTTTATTTAAGCGACTAGTTAATATCGGTGACGCAAGATCGCTGGCGTGTCATCCTGCATCAACTACTCACCGCCAACTGTCTGATGCGGAGCAACTTTCCGTCGGAGTGAAGCCTGAAATGATTCGTTTGTGTCTCGGCATTGAACACATCGATGATATTCTTGCTGATCTCGATCAGGCCCTTTCATCGGTATGACTCTGGAATTAAAAAATGATCGTTTTTTAAAAGCATTACTCCGCCAGCCTGTTGACCAAACGCCCGTTTGGATGATGCGTCAGGCGGGGCGCTATCTGCCAGAGTATCGAGCAACGCGTAAACTTGCCGGAGATTTCTTGAGCCTCTGTAAAAATGCAGACCTTGCCTGCGAAGTGACTGTCCAACCACTTGATCGCTACGAGCTCGATGCAGCAATTCTCTTCTCAGATATTTTGACGATTCCGGATGCTATGGGTTGCGGCTTGTATTTCGAAGCGGGTGAGGGTCCCCGTTTCGAGCGACCTGTAAGAACACGAGAAGATATTGATGCGCTACCGGTTCCACCCATGGCCGATGCGCTGGATTACGTCATGAATGCGGTCAAAACCGTCCGGCGAGAGTTGAACGGACGTGTACCGTTGATTGGGTTTTCGGGTAGTCCATGGACCTTGGCAACCTATATGATCGAGGGTAGTGGCTCGAAAGAATATCGCTACGCAAAGGGACTGATGTATTCTGATCCCGGAGCGCTTCACGCTTTACTGGATAAGCTATCGACTGCTGTGGCCACTTATCTTAACGCCCAAATCGCTGCAGGTGCACAGGCAGTGCAGATTTTCGACACTTGGGGCGGGGTATTAACCGAGCCTGCATATCGAGAGTTTTCGCTCTCATACATGGAAAAAATTTTGAGAGCACTGGTTCGGGAATCAGAGGGTCGTCAAGTACCAGTAATTCTGTTCACTAAGGGTGGCGGTGCGTGGCTCGAGCAAATGGCTGCGACAGGCTGTGATGCTTTGGGGCTTGATTGGACTGTTGATCTTGGTCAATGCAGAGCGCGAGTTGGTGCTCAGGTTGCGCTGCAGGGTAACCTTGACCCATCAGTGTTGTTTGGATCTGATGATTTGGTGATATCGGAGGTTGAGCGATTGGTGAGGAGCTTTGGACCGTACCCGGGTCATATTTTTAATTTGGGGCATGGTATCAATCAGCACGTTGATCCTCAGCGTCCCGCCACCATGATTGCTGCTGTGCAGAGAATTAGCCGCGAGATCCACTCCGGCTCACATTGAGGTCAAAATCATGCGCATCTTGAGTATAGCGTTGGGTCTTGTACTGGTAGGAAACGCCATGGCCGAGCCAAGAGGATTATCCGATATCTACCAGTTGGCAGTTGCAAACGACCCGTCATTACGCGCTCAAATCGCGGTGCGTGATGCGTCAGAAGCCCTAGGAAATCAAATCCGAGGCGCACAAGGTTTGAGTGCGAGTGCAAGCGTGTCAGTAAAAGGAACGCAAAACCTCAAAAGTGACGATGATTACGGAACGGGTACCTTGTCACTGACGCTAAGCGTCCCACTTTACGATCGGGGATTGAGTGCGTCGATCGATAGCCAAGATGCAGCGGTCCGGCAGGCGGATGCAACCCTTGCTGCCTATCGACAGTCGCACATTGTGTCGGTTACTAGAGCGTACTTCGCGGTGCTCTCGTCTGAACAGGATCTGCTGGCATCTAAGGCCGAAGTTGAGGCATTCGAGCGTCAGTTAGAACAGGCCTCTGAACGTTTAATAGTCGGTATTGGGACACGAGTGGACGTAGATCAGGCGCGGGCACGACTTGATTTATCTAAGGTGGGGCTCATCGGTGCGGAGGTTGCTTTGGACACTTCCCGATCAGATCTTGAGAAATTGGTCGATGCGCCAATCCGTCGTCTCTTGGATCTGGGGGATGGTTTTAAAGCAGATGTACACAGACCACGGGATGGTAATTGGGAGATGCTAGTAGATAGTCATCCTGATGTTATTGCTGAAAGAGAGGCCTATCAGAGTGCCCTGGCTGATCTAGACGAGGCACGCGCTGAGACAACCCCAACACTTGCATTATCTTCAATCTTTTCTATGTCGGACACCTCGGGCAGCAACACTACGGCAACGAATACGAGTGCCCGCAGTAACGCACTCAGTTTGACATTATCCGCTCCGATCTACACTAATGGTGTCGCCTCTGCAAAAGGTGATGTTGCAAAGGCCGGTGTCGTTAAAGCAGAAGCCGACCTGCTAAGAGTACGTCGTGAAGTATTGGCAAGCATGCAGGAAACTTATCGTAACTTGGAAGCCAGTGCACGGACTGTAGAGGCGCGACAGCTAGCGATCATCTCTGCGGCGAGTCGTGTTGAAGCCACTGAAGCGGCATATGCAGTTGGTTCAGGTGATATCGTTGAACTACTTAATTCGAAGAAAGATCTGTTCGCTGCCGAACGGGATTTCGCAAAGGCACGCCATACCCACGTGGTTCGTCAACTGCAGTTTGATCGGGCGGTTGGTGACTTATCTGAGGCCGAAATCGCTCGGATTGATCAGTCTCTGACTCAATGAAAATCACGTGAGTCCGGAGTTAGTTCGCCAAGCCATTGGCTAACGTCCTTCAGTGTGTCGGCGATGATGTGTATTACTCCATGTGATTCTTGCACTTTTCCGTGTACTTTGAGTAGGCGGCTTGCCAGTATTTGATGGCGAAATGTTTCGACCAGTGCTGGCCAGACCACACAGTTGATTTGACCATCTTCATCTTCAAGGGTGATGAATACCGTGCCAGATGCCGACCCGGGCCGCTGACGTGTCGCCACAATTCCAACGACCCATATACGAAGATCTTGGTTCCTTGGTAGGCGTTTGAGTTCTGACGACCGTCGACACTTGTAGAACTCTGATTTCTGTCGAAGAAGGCTCATGGGATGTGCTTCGAGTGATAAACCTGTGGCTTGATAATCCGCTACTAAGGTTTCCCCAAGTGCTGGAACTCTGGGCTTGAAACCGTGCTCCAACGTTATGACCTGCTGAAATAGTGGGAGTTGTGATTCTTGATTACCGAGCTGCCAGAAACTGTCAAAACGGTTGTCTGTGAGCGCTCGAAATGCGTGAGCACTCGCTAAAGTTTCAAGATCTGGCGTTGAGAGACCTGTTCGAATTCGAAAATCGTTCAGGCTCTGAAATGGACGATTTCGAGCCAGGATTAGTTTTCTAGCTGCCTCAATTTTGAAACCCTTGATGAGGTGAAGTCCCAGTCGAATACATGGGAATCCCTCCGCATCTTCGAGGGTCGAGAGCCATTCCGAAGTGTTTACATTGATCGGACGAATTTCGATACTGTGGCGGTGTGCGTCCTGAAGTAGTTGTGATGGTGTATAGAAACCCATCGGCTGTGCGTTTAAAAGACCGCAATAGAACGCAGCAGGCATGTGGCACTTGATCCAGGCTGAGAGATATACCAGTAGAGCGAAGCTTGCTGCATGTGATTCAGGGAACCCATATTTTCCAAATCCCTCGATCTGATGACAAAGGCGCTCTGCAAATTCGAGCGAATAACCTCGAGAACGCATTCCGTTAACAATTTTCTCGTGAAAGTGCGACAGACCGCGCCCTGTTTTCCAGGTTGCCATCGCTCGCCTCAATGCATCTGCTTCACCTGCAGAGAAGCCAGCAGCCACCATAACTAATTGAATGACCTGCTCCTGAAAAATAGGAACACCGAGAGTTCGATCCAGCACCTGACTGATTTCTTTTGGCTGTTTTTCCTTTAGCTCAGTACCATCCCGGCGTCTGAGATATGGATGCACCATATCTCCTTGAATCGGACCTGGCCGGACGATAGCAACTTCTACAACAAGGTCGTAATAAGTGCGGGGCTTCAATCTTGGGAGCATCGCGAGTTGTGCCCTAGATTCAACCTGAAAGACTCCAATTGCATCACCCTCACAAAGCATGTCATAAACCTCACTATCTTCAGGAGGAATGTCAGCGATTGAGAGTGGCGGATCATGATATATCCCTTGTGGCGGTCGATACGATTGTTGATAGTGCTGCGCGAGCTCGAGGCTGCCTCGGATCGCAGACAACATTCCTAGAGCGAGAACATCAACTTTTAAAAGACCAAGAGCGTCAATATCATCCTTATCCCACTGCAGGCACGTTCGATCTTGCATAGCTGTATTTTCAACAGGGCATAATTCAGATAATGGGCCTCTAGAAATAACAAAGCCCCCGACATGTTGAGTTAAATGTCTTGGGAATCCTAAAATTTCTGTAACCAATTCGCTTAATAATTGAATTTGAGGCCCCTGTGGATCAACCCCAAGCTCGGTAAACCGATCAAGCATGGCTTCCTTTTTATCCCACCACGCAAGACTTCCAGAGAGCGCTTCAATTAAATCCGGCGGTAGATTGAGTGCTTTGCCCACGTCTCGGATTGCTGAGCGTTTTTTATATGTAATGACTGCAGCAGCTAGTGCGGCGCGCTCTTTTGAGTATTTTTTGTAAATATATTGAATGACTTCGTCACGTCGGTGGTGCTCAAAATCAACATCGATGTCTGGCGGTTCGTTGCGTTCCTTTGATACAAAGCGCTCGAATAAAACAGACACCCGACTGGGGTCAACCTCGGTAATAAATAGGCAGTAACAGACCACTGAATTTGCAGCAGATCCCCGTCCCTGACATAAAATTCCTTGAGATCGTGCATAGGCCACAATATCGTGTACGGTCAGAAAATAGCAGGCGTAATCCATTTCCTGAATCAGCGACAGCTCTTTCTCTATGAGTTGTTTAATTTCAGCTGGTACGCCTTGTGGCCAGCGTTGTTGTGATCCGTCTGTTACAAGACTCTCTAAAAACTTATGCTCATTTGGATATTGTGGTGGACAAATTTCTTGAGGATATTCATAACGCAAGTCACCCAGCGAAAAATTGAAACGATCCAGAATATTGAGTGATTCGTGTAACCAGGGTTTTGGGTAGCGTTGCGAGAGGCTTTGACAGTCCATGAGTGTACGCTCGCTGGATCGTTCTAATTGGTCTGCGACTTCAACAATTGGTGCGCCAAGCCGAATTGCCGTCATCGTATGCTGGAGTTTCAGGCGTTGCCTGATATGCATCAGTGGTCGTTGTGTGGCGACTACCGGAAGGTTCCATTCGAATGCGGTTAGATCAATGCGCTCTGCCAAATTAGCTTGCTGTCCGGATTCTGGTAGATGCGCCCCAATCCACAGACGGCCTCTGAAAGCATAAGACAGGCTTTCAAGTTGCGTTGTCCAGTCCAGTGTCTGGGGGTTTGGGTGCCATAGGCATAGGACATGTTCAGTTTGCCCAATAAAATCTCGTCGTGTTAGCTGATATCTTCCCTTTACAGACCGTCTTCGCGCCAGCGAGATCAGTTGCCCGAGTTCGCCCCAACCGAGTCGATTTGGAGCAAGTAGTGTTACTTCAATATGATTATCCAATCGAAGTCGAGATCCGTGGACGAGTGGAATATTCATTGAGTTAGCAGCAAGATGAGCGCGAACAGCCCCGGACACCGATGCTTCGTCAGTGAGACCGATACCAGTGTAACCAAGCGCATGGGCGCGCGTCACATATTCTTCTGGATGCGATGCGCCTGTCAGGAAGGTAAAGTTAGAAGTACAACAAAGCTCTGCAAACATACTGTAATTATATACAGTATTATTCAGCACCTGAAAGTAGAACTTTTTGTAACTATTTCTCTAAGTTTGCAAGTCGAGTCTCAAGTTCCGCGAGTTTTGCCTCGGCTTTTGAGAGCTTCTCTGTTTGTTTTTCATAGTCCTCCCGGGTGACGACGTTCAAATCCTTGAGCCCTTGCGCGATCAAATCTTCAACCTGTCGTTTAAACTGCGCTTGCATTTTACGAGCAGGCTCAGGAAGCGCCTCAGAAATTTTTGTGGCGATGTCATTAAATGCGTCTCGATTTAGCATGGTCTGGTTCCTTTAGTTTGATGAACTAATGATGCGACTGATTAGTAAAAATTTCATCTGAAACAGTTCGCACTATTTTAGTGCTGCGAAAGTCGTTACAGTGCACCGTGTGCCCAATTTCGGTGCTTTTTAGACGGTAAAAACCCGCTAGAGCCCGCAATCTCCTGCGAAGTGATTGGTTGGCACGGTGTCTGCAGTAACCTCTCACGAGAGGTGTTTCCTCCCATTGAGGTCTCGTTAGTAAGGAGTAAAACATGAAACTGGTAACGGCGGTGGTAAAACCGTTTAAGTTAGATGATGTCAGAGAAGCGTTGTCAGACATTGGCATGCAAGGCATCACTGTCACCGAAGTAAAAGGCTTCGGTCGTCAGAAGGGGCACACCGAATTGTATCGGGGTGCAGAATATGTGGTCGACTTTCTACCGAAAGTCAAAATCGAAGTTGCCACAACCGATGACCAGGTAGATCAGGTCATCGAAGCGATCTCGAAGGCAGCCAACACCGGGAAGATTGGAGACGGAAAAATCTTTGTGGTTAACCTCGAGCAGGCTATCCGGATTCGTACCGGCGAATCTGGAAACGAAGCGCTGTAAACCGATTTTTTTAATTTAAGAACTAACTTCGCAGGAGAGTTTTTGTGAACGATATAGCTACAGTGAGCGGTGATTTAGCCCAGTTGGCTTACGCCCTCGACACTTTTTACTTCCTTTTGATGGGTGCATTTGTCATGTGGATGGCAGCCGGCTTTGCTATGCTTGAAGCTGGCATGGTCCGAGCCAAGAATACAACGACTATTTTGACAAAAAATGTCCTCTTGTATTCGATCGCATCAGTTATGTATCTGTTGATTGGATACAACCTCATGTATATCAACGATTCTTGGACCGGGGTCGTTCCAGATGTTGGATTTTTGATCGGTGATGAAAATACTGCTGACTCGGTCTTGGCCGGAGGAGATGATGCTCCCTATTATTCGGCACGCTCAGACTTCTACTTCCAAGTAGTATTCGTAGCGACTGGTATGTCAATAATTTCAGGCGCCATTGCTGAACGGATGAAGTTGTTTACATTTCTCGCCTTCGCAGTGATATTCACTGGTTTTATATATCCCATACAAGGTTCTTGGAGTTGGGGCGGTGGATTCTTATCTGAGGCAGGGTTTAGTGACTTTGCTGGATCGGGGATTGTGCACATGTGCGGGGCCGCTGCCGCCCTTGCCGGCGTCATGGTGCTTGGAGCTCGTAAAGGTAAGTATGGGCCAAATGGCGAAATAAACGCGATCCCTGGGTGCAACATGCCTCTGGCGACTCTTGGCACGTTCATCCTATGGTTGGGGTGGTTTGGATTCAACGGTGGATCTGAGCTAATGGTGTCCAACGTTGATGAGGCTAATGCAGTTGCGCAAGTATTTTTAAACACGAACATGGCGGCGGCTGGCGGTGCTATCGCTGCAGCAGTTTTGACTAAGATTCTTTACGGTAAAGCTGATCTGTCTATGGCTTTAAACGGAGCTTTAGCAGGTTTAGTCTCGATTACGGCAGAGCCATTGGCTCCTAGTGCCGAGCTCGCCACTGTCATTGGGGTGATTGGCGGGGTTATCGTGGTGTTCTCAATTGTGACTCTCGACAAAATGAAGATTGATGATCCGGTCGGAGCTATTTCTGTGCACGGGGTTGCAGGTATTTGGGGACTGTTTGCGGTTTTGCTCTCCAATTCAGATGCAACGATGGGTGCGCAGTTGCTCGGGATCGTCAGTATCTTTGCGTTTACGTTCATTGTATCTCTTGTAATTTGGTTCATTCTGAAAGCAGTCATTGGTATCAGAGTAACTGAGGAAGAAGAGGAAGCCGGAGTAGATGCATCCGAGATGGGTATGGAAGCATATCCAGAGTTTAAACGTGCTTAGAATCCTTCTGGGACTGTATTAGGGCGGCTTAGCCGCCCTTTTTTTATTTTAAATTTTGCGTAAACTTTTGGCCTCCTTAAAACATTGGAGGGAAAACTGTGCGCGCTGTATTTCTTGATTATCAGTCTATGAAGCCCGAGGAGTTAGATTTTGAGAGGCTTGCAGGCGCCACGAGTGAACTCATCACCCACGCTGCGACACCACCTGAACTAGTGATTGAACGAATTCGGGAGTTTGACGTCGTGATCTTGAATAAGGTGAAGTTCGAGCGTTCGCATTTTGAGGCAGCACCGGATCTGAAATTGATTCTTGTGTCAGCAACAGGGACGGATAATGTAGACAAACAGGCAGCCGTCGATCACGGTGTTGTTGTATGTAACGTCGCGGCTTACGGGACCTCCTCAGTTAGTCAGCATACGTTAATGTTGATGCTCATGATTGCGACTCAGGCTGAGCGCTATCGGAACGATGTGAAAGCGAGTCGCTGGTCTAAGAGCTCTATGTTCTGCCTAATGGACTATCCAATTATTGACCTTGAAGGCCGGACACTTGGAATAATCGGCTTTGGCGAACTCGGTAAAGCGGTGGGGAAGCTTGCAGAAGCATTTGGTATGCGGGTCATTGTGATGGGGCGCGATGATATTGAATACGCTAATAATTCTGAGCGAGTAAGTTTCGATAGACTGCTTGAACAATCCGATTTTGTCAGTTTGCACGGTCTGTTGACTGAAAAGACGCAGAGAATGATGAATCGTGAGGCTTTTCAGAAAATGAAACAGGGCTCATTTTTTATCAACACCGCTCGGGGTGGACTGGTTGATGAGAATGCGCTTTGTGATGCGCTAGAGTCTGGGCACTTAGCTGGCGCTGGTCTTGACGTAGTCGTTACTGAGCCCCCAGCAGAGGGGTCACGAATTCTTAATTGTACGCATCCAAATCTTGTGATCACGCCGCACTCGGCATGGGCAAGCCTAGAATCACGCCAACGGATCGTCGATATCATGCAGACAAACCTCGAAGCTTTTATTGAGGGTGCACCGATCAACCGTGTTGCTTGAGGAGACGTAAGAGCTCCCTCAGATCGGTGATCACATAATCTGCGAGGGTGTCCCCCCTTGGCGAACGACTGTGCATGTTAAACCAAACGGTTTTCATGCCAACCTGCTGTGCACCCATCACATCATGTTCGATATCATCGCCAACGTGCATGCATTCATGAGGATCAACCTTTAAACGCTTCAAGGCCTCTTCAAACATTACCGGGGCTGGCTTTGGCTCCGGAAAATGCTGAGATTGCAAGGAAAACTGAAAATACCGTCCGATTTGCATTGCCATCAGATCAGCATTGCCATTTGTTATCGCTGCTAGCTTGAAGTTTTTAGATAACCCGCTGAGTGTTGCGACAGTCCCCGGGTAAGGTGTCACATTTTGCCGTTCTTCGTAAAAAACCTGAAACCCTTCGTTTGCGAGGTCTTCGGCTACAGCATTTGTTGCGCCCCGGTTTTCAAACCAGCGTTTTAGTGTTTCTTTGCGCATGGTTGTCAGATTGTGAGCAATTTGCGGCTGCTCTTTGATGACTTCTTTTCTTACCGCGTGAAACGTGTCAAGGGTAAATTCTGCCATCCATCTGGCGGGTGTTAAGGTTCTTAAATGACGAGCCATAGCATCTTCGGCGCGTAGGATAGATGCATCGGTCTCCCAGAGTGTATTGTCTAAATCAAAAGTAAGTGCGCGGACACCTTTCACGATTTGGACTTGGCTCGTGGATGAGCCTCGTCATAGACCTCGGCTAAATGTTGAAAATCAAGGTGTGTGTAGATTTGTGTGGTCGATAGGCTCTGATGACCTAAGAATTCCTGAATTGCTCTCAAATCGCCAGAGGATTCCAACAGATGAGTCGCGACTGAATGTCTTAAAACATGGGGATGGACGTGTTGATCGAGACCGACTGCTCGAGCGCGAATATCAAGTCGACGTTGGACTGTTCGTGGCGAAACGCAAGTTCCTTTCTTCGTGAGAAAAACAGAATCTACAAACCCTAAGTCCCATCCCTTCCGCTTTTCCAGCCAGATGGCTAGTGCTTCCCGCGCTTTTTTTCCAACAGGAACGATTCTTTCTCTACCACCTTTGCCGAGAATTTTGAGTTCCTCGGGATTACCAAGCACATCCTGAAGCTTAAGCCCTAGTACTTCGGCTAGGCGAAGACCGGAGGAATAGAGTAGTTCGAAAATCGCCTGATCACGCAGGGCTTCGAGGTCACCGAGGTCAAAGGGCGCATCGAGCAGTCTTTGTATGGCATCAGGGCTTAGTGTGTTGGGAAGATATTTTACTGCCTTCGGAGCGCGAACATTTGCGGCCGGATTTGTCTGAATAATTTTTTGGTTTACAGCTTCCTGGAACAAACCACGAAGAGCAGAAAGTTTTCTGCAGATGGAACGGCCAGCGATATTTTTTACGCTCAATGCCCTAACCCACCCAATCACGGACAGTGTGTCGAGCGACTGAATGTCAGCAGATTCACCGAAAAACGCTACTGCCTGTTTTAAATCCCTGGAATAGGCTTCGATTGTTTTTTCGCTTCGTCTTTGTGTTCGGCGCATGCTGTTGAGATAGTGTGAGACAAATGCATCGAAGGTCACGACTTAACCATCCTGATTCAGTAGTCGTGGAAGTATCATAGCCAATGCCTCCCCGATATGTTCAAGAAACAGAGTGTCCTGGCTCGATTGGAAGTGTGTCGCATCCGGATGCCCCAAGGCCAATAAACCATATGTATGTCCACGGATTAACGCCAGTGTTGCGCAACTCTCAACAGCTTTGGATTCTTTGCCGAATAATTGCTTTCTTCGATCTGCGGTTAAACGTCCAACCCACGGCTCTTTATCTGAGATTGCATGGGCAAGATTCCCTCCTTCTTTGAATTCTTGGGCTTTGATCGGCCTAATCAACGCGACGCTATCGGGGACATTAAATTGATCAGACAACAGAAGACGAACAATTGGAATATCAAAGCCATTTGCTAATTTTTCATCCAGCACAACCGAGAGATCATCAAGGTCACTCGCATTCAACAAAGATAAAACTAGCGCCCGTGTCTTCTCAAACAACACACTATTTATACGAGCCGTTTCAATCATGTGATCGTTCTCGCGTTCGAGCAACTGGATGTGTTCTCTCAGTTTTCGAAGCTGAAACTCTACTAAAGAGACCGCCACGCCAGAATCGGTCGGAATTTTCAGCTCGCGGACCAATTCGGGATGGTCGTAAAAAAAGTTCACGTGATCCTGAAGATAAGCTAAGACTTGATCAGCCTTTATTTTCACAGGCGAAACTCTCCATCAAATACTGACTCTGCGGGCCCTATCATTTTTAGATCAAACCCGACCCCCTCCCACTCAATCTGCAGGTTTCCGCCACGAGTTGCAACTGTCACTTTGGGATCTAAACGTCCAAGCAAGCGTCCGTATGCGACAGAGGCGCATGCACCCGTTCCACATGCGAGGGTTTCGCCAACCCCGCGCTCAAACACTCGTAGGCGAATTTCGGTTTCTGAAATGATTTCCATGAAGCCAACATTGACCGAGTCGGAGAATTGTCGAAGTTGTTGAACGGCGCTCCCAATCATTGCGACATCGCTTGTATCTATCGAATCGACAATCGTCACTGCATGCGGATTACCCATACTGATTAAGCCGAATTCAAGAGGACCTTTTGGTGTATTCAGGGAAACCGTCTGCGTCTCATCAGGAAGTGGCGGTACTTTGTAAGGAAGAGCCTCGGTATCGAGTATTGGTTTGCCCATATTGACGCTAATAAGTCCGCTTTTCGTAATAGCAAGCTCTATTAAACCGCTGGCCGTGTTCACGGTGATGGTGGGCTTG
>MDTB01070281.1_pt1 | contig 17570 bp, 16 predicted proteins | sample 811161 | NCBI WGS metagenome assembly MDTB01 (sample SAMN05326650, study PRJNA326480) | marine metagenome | isolation source: seawater | place: Mediterranean Sea | collected 2009
TTCTCTGTCGTACTCATTATTTTTTTTTAATGTAATAGTCATTTTACTATATGCCTCAACTGAACCAAGACCATAAATACATGAAACACTAGCAACGATAATTACATCATCCCTTTCTAACAACGAACGCGTAGCCGAATGTCTCATTCTATCTATTTGTTCGTTTATAGATGCTTCTTTCTCAATATAAGTATCAGATCTTGGCACATATGCTTCTGGAGTGTAGTAGTCATAGTAGGAAACAAAATACTCAACCGCATTATTAGGAAAAAAACTTTTAAATTCTCCATAAAGCTGAGCAGCCAGAGTTTTATTTGGAGCTAGCACTAAAGCGGGCCTATTAGTGGATTCAATAACTTTTGCCATAGTGAAGGTTTTGCCTGAACCTGTAACACCTAGCAAAACTTGTTCATTTTTTTTATTTTTAATATTTTGAGTCAAAGATTTTATGGCTTGTGGCTGATCACCGGCTGGTTGAAAATCACTTTTTATTTTAAATTTTATGCCACCTTCCAACTTCCTCTTAATTGAGTTGTTAGTAGTCTCGATATCTAGTATTTTTTTTTGATAAGTATTTTGCATTATGTGTTATTAATAATTTAAAAAAAACATTATAAATTTCAATGAGCATAGTTTCCAATAATTTAAAACATATAAAACCGTCACCCACTATAGCTGTCAGCTCAAAAGCCAGGGAAATGCGTGCTGCCGGGAGAAATGTTATCGGTTTAGGTGCTGGAGAACCTGATTTTGACACCCCGAGCAATATTAAAGATGCTGCAATAGAGGCAATTAGAAGAGGAGACACTAAATACACAGCAGTAGATGGAACACCTGCTTTAAAAAAAGCCATACAAGGCAAATTTTTAAGAGAAAATGGTTTATCTTATGATCTTAACCAGCTTAGCGTTGGAACAGGAGGGAAACAGGTTTTATATAATGCTTTCATAGCTACACTAAACAAAGGAGACGAAGTAATTATACCCGCGCCTTATTGGGTATCATATCCAGACATGGTTTTGTTAGCTGGCGGCAAACCCAAGATAGTAAAATGTTCTGAAAAGAATGAATTTAAAATTACGCCTTCAGAATTAAAGAAGGCTATAAATAAAAAAACTAAATGGCTAATTATAAATTCACCTTCTAATCCAACAGGATCTTGTTATACAAAGGAAGAAATAAAAGAGTTATCTAAAGTTTTAATAAAAAATAAAAAAGTCTTTATTTTAAGTGACGATATTTATGAACATATAATTTATGATAATTTTAACTTTTTTACTATCGCTCAAATAAAAGCTTTAAAAGATAGAACTTTAACAATGAATGGAGTAAGCAAATCTTATTCAATGACAGGATGGAGAATAGGTTATGGAGCTGGACCAAAAGAAATTATTAAAGCTATGGCAAAAGTTCAATCACAATCTACAACGAACCCTTCTTCAATAAGTCAAGCAGCAGCAGTAGAGGCTTTAAACGGCACTCAGGATTTTATAAAAACTAGATCAAACTCATTTAAAGAAAGAAGAGATTTTGTTGTTAGAAGCATAAATAATATTAAGGGACTAAGTTGTTTAAATCCTAAAGGAGCATTTTATGTTTTTGCTAATTGTAAAAAATTATTAATTAAAAAAAATAAACTACAGACAGACGAAGATTTTGTTAAAAGATTACTAGAGAAAGCAGAAGTAGCTGTTGTACAAGGATCAGCATTCGGTTTAGATGGCTACTTTAGAATTTCATATGCTACTTCATTGGATAACCTTAAAAAAGCTTTAGAAAGGATAAAAATTTTTTGCGATAATCTTAATTAGATTTTGATAAATATTTTTCTGCCTCTAAAGCTGACATACAACCCATACCTGCTGCTGTTACTGCCTGTCTAAAAATTTTATCTTTTACATCACCAGCTGCGAAAACTCCCGGTATATTTGTGACAGTTGAGTCAGGTTTAGTTACTATATAACCTTCTTTATCCATCTCTAGCTGACCTTTAAAAAGTGATGTAGCAGGGTCATGTCCTATTGCAATAAATAAACCATCTACTTTAAGTTCAGTAGAGTTATTTGTTTTAACATTTTTTATTTTTATACCCTTAACAGATTTAGGATTTTTTTCTCCAATAACATCTTCAACAACACTATCCCAAATAATTTCAATTTTCTTATTGGCTTTTAATTTTTTCTGTAACATTTTCTCTGCTCTTAATTCGTTTCTTCTATGAATAAGCTTAACCTTAGATGCAAATTTAGTTAAAAACATAGCCTCTTCTACAGCAGCATTTCCTCCTCCCACAACTGCCACTTCTTTTTCTTTAAAAAAAAATCCGTCACATGTGGCACAAGCTGAAACTCCAAAACCTCTAAACTCTTTTTCAGACTTTAAATTTAGCCATCTAGCTTGGGCTCCTGTAGATATAATAAAACTATCTGCAGTATAAATTTCACCGCTATCACCTATTGCAGTGAATGGTCTTTTTGAAAAATCTACTTTCTTTATATGATCCTGTATCATTTCTGTACCAACAGCTTTTGCCTGACCTTTCATTTCTTCCATCAACCAAGGTCCTTGAATAACTTTTGAATATCCTGGAAAGTTTTCAACATCAGTTGTTGTAGATAACTGTCCACCAGGTTCCGAGCCAAAAACTAATATTGGCTTTAACATTGCTCTTGCTGCATAAATTGCCGCTGTATATCCGGCTGGTCCAGAACCTAAAATTATTAATTTGGAATGTTTTGCCATATTAAAGTTCATATAGGTACTTTTAAATAAATTTAAAGCTTAAAATTTATTCAAAAGTATCGTTGTACTGTTGATTTACTCTGACAAAAGTTGTGCACTTACTAAGTTGCTTTAGGGAAGGCGCCCCCACGTATGTACAGCTACTTCTCACTCCGCCCAGTATATTCTGAACAGTGTCTTTTATTTTGCCACGATATTTTAATTGTACTTTTTTACCTTCACTACTTCTATAATCAGCTAATCCGCCATAGTGTTTATCTATAGCGGTATCAGAACTCGATCCGTAAAATTCAATGTATTGTGATCCATTTTTTTTTATTTTTTTTCCACCACCTTCTTCGTGGCCCGCAAACATTCCACCAAGCATTACGAAATCCGCTCCACCACCAAATGCTTTTGCCACATCCCCAGGGCATGTACATCCTCCATCTGCAATTATATGTGCTCCCAAACCATGAGCAGCATCTGCACATTCAATAACAGCACTGAGTTGTGGATAGCCAACTCCAGTTTGTATTCGTGTGGTACAAACACTTCCTGGACCAATGCCTACCTTAACCATATCTGCCCCATTCATAACTAACTCTTGTGTCATATCGGCTGTAACAACATTTCCAGCGATTATAGTCTTGGTTGGATATTTATCTCTAACTGAGCTAACAAATTTACTAAAATGATCAGAATATCCATTTGCAATATCAATGCAGATAAATTCAAAAAAACTGAATTCTTTTAATATTTCATTTAAGCGCTCATAATCCGCTTTACTGGTTCCGGTGCTTAGAACTAAGTTAGAATGTATTTCTTTTATAATTGAATTTTTTTTAATTTTTTTAATATCATGTTGTTTTGTTAGACAAGTAATTATGTCAAATTTAGATAAATTTTTAGCAATTTCTATTTCACCCACGCCATCCATGTTTGCAGCTATAATAGGCACCCCAGACCAGTGATGATTACTGTGTTTGAATTTATAAGTTCTTTTGAGATCTACATCTTTACGACTTGAAAGTGTGCTTCGTTTAGGTCTAAAAAGCACATCGGCATAATCCAACTTGATATCTTCTTCAATTCGCATATTTCCATAGAGGATGTATAAAGGTTTATTTTTGAAATAAAAGCTATTCTATTTGTTAAATGTGGATAAATAAAATATAGAAATATATATTGTAAAATATGGCAAAGATAAAAGCACTACTCCTAACCGAGGGCATGCATGGAATGATTAGTCAAGTTGAGGGTTTAGCAAAGTCTCTTGATTTGAATTTTAAACACCATAAAGTAAAACTGAAAAAATTTTGGGAATTTATACCTCCTAAATTAACGCCCATATCTGAAAGCATTTTAAAAGAAAAATTTGTTTTTGATTCACAAATTGTAATTTCATGTGGTCGTAAAAGTGTAGTTCCTTCAATAATTTTAAAAAAAAACATAAGAATAATATTTTTAATATTCATATCCAAGATCCAAAAGTATCATATTCAAATTTTGATCTAATAATTTGTCCCGAACATGATGGAATAAATGGAAAAAACATTTTAAATACTAATGGCGCTATTCATTATTTGACTTTACAAGAGATAAAAAAATTTTCTAATTACATTAAATTTGAAAAGGAGGGAAAAAAAATTATTACATTTATTCTTGGTGGGCCAAATAAATATTATGATTTTTCTGAGCCCCAACTAGATAAAATGTTTAGCAAAGTTAAGAACTCATTTACTCCAGATAAACACAAAATAATAGTAATTCCTTCTTATAGAACCCCCCAAAATATAATTAAAATGGCATATAACAGTTTTAGCCATGATCATATAGTTATCAAAGAGGTTGACAAAAAAGCTTATTTATCATCCCTAGATCTTGCAGATATAATAGTTGTTACCTGTGACTCGACTTCGATGATTTCAGAGGCTGCAATAACAGGAAAACCAATCTATGTAGGTTATATGAAAACGAAAAGAAGTAACTCTAGGTTTAGAAGTTTTTACGATAAATTTGAAAATATGAAAATTATAAAAGATCTTAATTTATATCAAAGTGGAGTTGACTCATGGACCTATGATGAAATAGATGAGTTGAAAAGAATTACTCCAGAAATAAATGAAAGAATGAAAAAAAATGGAATTATTTAATTCATTAAAGCTGAGATTGGAAACTTATGACAAGCCCTTTAAACACTGGGCAATGAATGAACCTTTAACAGATTTAGCTATAAAAGAAGTCTGCAATGCTGAAATTGCAAATCCTATTAGTGATGGTGTTAAATATGATGGAACAAGAGCAATCGATGGAGGAGAAGGCAAATATAGAGAAGGAATTAAGTCTGGAGGAATGGCTAAAAAATATAGATGCTTTGTAAATCAGGATAATTCAAAAAATTTTCCCGAACTTACAAGTTTTATTAATGAACTCTGCTCTAAAGATGTTCACCAATATATAGGTGAACTAATAAAAAAGATTTATCAAAATCTTTTGTAAGACTAGAGGTAATTTGTGATAGAACTGGATTTTGGCTTAAACCGCACTGTGATATTAAAGAAAAATTATTATCATCATTAATATTTGTTAATCCTTTCAATGAGTCAGAAAACTTAGGAACAGACTTTTATGATGAAAAACTTAATAGAGTTAAAACTGTTCCTTATAGAAATAATTATGGTTACTTCTTTACTAGTGACCAAAACACTTGGCATGGTATGGAAAAAAAAGAGATAAAAAAGGAAAGACGTTGCGTACAAGTTAATTATGTTACTTTTCCTACTGACTGGAGAGTCTGTTAACTTTTTATATCCTGCAAAGACACAACTTCTATTTCTTTATTCTTTAAAGATTTTATACCCTCTATACAAACCTGAGCAGTAGACATATTTGTACAATAAGGCACTTTGTTAGATAGAGTAGCTCTTCTTAATGCTCTAGCATCGCTCAGTTTCTTTTCACCGTTTCCACCTCCAGTGTTTATAACTAAGGCAATTTTTTTAGCATTTAAAATGTCTACAATATGAGGTGATCCCTGGTTAACTTTATTTATTTTTTTACATTCTATTCCGTATTTTTCTATATATTTTGCAGTTCCTTTTGTTCCACAAAGTTTAAAATTTAGCTTTATAAGTTCTTTTGCTAATTTAACACCTTCTTCTTTATGACTATTTTTTAAGGAGATAAACGCTAAACCTTTAGTTGGAAGAGAATTGGATGCAGCAATTTGACTCTTTGCGAAAGCCATTCCAAAGTTTTTATCAAATCCCATCACTTCACCTGTGGACTTCATTTCAGGACCAAGTAATAGATCACTATTGGGAAATTTATTAAAAGGAAAAACTGCTTCTTTTACTGCAAACATTTTTTTTGTTTTATTTTTTAAATTAAAATAAGAGAGTTTTTTACCAGACATAACCCTAGAAGCAATTTTTGCAAGAGGCAAACCTTTTGCTTTTGAAACAAATGGCACGGTTCTACTAGCTCTAGGATTAACTTCAATAACAAAAATTTCATCTTTTTTAATTGCGTACTGAACATTCATAAAACCTTTAACTTTAAGAGCTAATGCTAATTTTTTTGTTTGGTCTTTAATCTCTTCAATCAAAAATGGTTTTATTGAAACTGGAGGCAAACTACATGCCGAGTCACCTGAATGGATTCCAGCTTCTTCAATATGTTGCATTATACCTGCAACAAATACTTGCTTACCATCAGATATTGCGTCAACATCCACTTCCATTGCATTATCAATGAATTTATCAATCAAAATTGGATTTTTTTCTGCTACCTTGAAGGCCTCTTGAACAAAATTTTTTAGTTGTTTTTTTTCGTGTACAATTTCCATAGCCCTTCCTCCTAATACATAAGAAGGCCTCACCATTAATGGTAAGCCAATTTTTTTTGCTATTTTTAATGCTTGAGGAAAAGTTTTAGCTATACCACTCTCGGCTTGCTTAAGCTTTAAACTATCAAGAAGATTTCTAAATCTGTCTCTATCTTCAGCAAGATCTATAGATGAATATTGAGTGCCCAAAATTGGAAACTTATTATCGTGTAAAAACTTTGCAAGCTTGATGGGAGTTTGACCTCCAAACTGAGCAATAACTCCAACTAAATTGCCTTTCGACTTTTCTTTTTTGATAATATTGAAAACATACTCATCTTTTAGAGGTTCAAAGTAAAGTCTGTCACTTGTATCGTAATCTGTAGAGACAGTTTCAGGATTGCAATTAACCATTATAGTTTCATATCCAGCTTCCTTAAGAGCAAAACTGGCTTGGCAGCAGCAATAGTCAAATTCAATACCTTGACCAATTCTGTTTGGGCCACCTCCAAGTATTATAATTTTTTTTCTGTTTGATGGCTTAGCTTCACATTCTGAATTTATAGAAAAATTCCTTTGATATGTAGAATACATGTATGGAGTAAAAGATCTAAATTCTGCGGCACAAGTATCAACTTTTTTGTAAACTGGAAAAATCTTCAAAGCTGATCTTTTTTCTCTTACTAGTTTTTCTGATGAATTAGTTAATTCCGATAGTTTTTTATCCGAAAAACCAATAGATTTAATATAGTTTAATTCATTAAATGTTTTAGGAATACCGTTTCTTCTTATTTTATTTTCATTATCTACAATTTCTTTAATTTGATTTAAAAACCATGGATCGATTTTTGATAGCTTGTGTATTTTTTTTAGATTAAACTTCTTTCTTATAGCTTCTCCTACTAGCAATAGTTTATTTGGAACATTTTCTTTAAGCTTTTTTTCAATTTGTTTAATATTTAAATTAAATATCTGGTCTAAACCTGAGAATCCAGTTTCAAGAGATACCAAGGCTTTTTGTAAGGACTCCTTAAAATTTCTTCCAATTGCCATTGCCTCACCAACTGATTTCATAGAAGTTCCTAAAACCGCAGCAGAAGTTGAAAATTTTTCAAAGGTAAATCTTGGAATTTTAGTAACTACATAGTCAATAGTTGGTTCAAAAGAAGCAGGTGTTACTTTTGTAATTTCATTTTTTAATTCATCAAGAGTATATCCAATAGCTAATTTTGCAGCTACTTTTGCTATCGGGAATCCCGTTGCTTTTGAAGCTAAAGCTGAAGATCTTGAAACCCTGGGGTTCATTTCAATTATTACCATCCTTCCATTTTTTGGATTTATTGCAAATTGAACATTTGAACCTCCTGTTTCAACTCCAATTTTTCTTAAGCAAGCAATCGAAGCATTCCTCATGATTTGATATTCTTTATCCGTTAAGGTTAAAGCTGGGGCTATTGTTACGGAGTCACCTGTGTGAATTCCCATTGGGTCTACATTTTCTATTGAACAAACAATTATACAATTATCTTTTTTATCTCTTACTACTTCCATTTCAAACTCTTTCCACCCCTCTAAACATTCTTCAACTAAAACTTGGTTGACAGGTGACTCATGGAGACCATTTTTAACTATTTTGAAAAATTCTTTTTGGTTTTTTGCAATACCACCACCAAGCCCACCTAATGTGAAAGCAGGTCTTATAATTGTTGGCAGTCCAACTTGTTTTAAAACTTTTGAGGCTTGTTTAAAATTATTAATAATTTTTGATTTAGGCAAATCTAAACCAATTTTAATCATATTTTTCCTAAATTTTTTTCTATCTTCTGCGTTAGCTATAGCCTTAGAATTTGCACCAATTAGTTCAATTTTATGTTTTTTTAGGATTCCTTTTTTTTCTGCCTCCATTGCTAAGTTTAAAGCAGTTTGTCCACCCATAGTCGGGAGAATTGCATCAGGCTTCTCTTTAATTAAAATTTTTTCAAGAACTTCTAAAGTAATAGGCTCGATATAAGTTTTATCAGCAACATTAGGATCAGTCATAATTGTTGCTGGGTTTGAATTAATTAATACAACTTTATAACCTTCGTCTCTTAATGCTTTACAGGCTTGCGTACCTGAATAATCAAACTCACAAGCCTGACCTATAATTATTGGGCCAGCGCCAACAACTAAAATTTTTTTAAGATCTTTTCTTTTTGGCATTTTTTTTCATACTCCTTACAAATTCTTCAAACAAATAAACACTATCTTGGGGTCCTGGATTTGATTCAGGATGATATTGAACTGAAAAGACAGGTTTATTTTTTAGCCTGATACCCTCAATACAATTGTCAAAAAGAGATTGATGAGTAACTTGAACATTTTTAGGCAAACTCTTTTTTATTATTTCAAAACCGTGATTTTGGCTTGTTATTTCTACATTACCTTTGATCAAATTTTTTACTGGATGATTTGCACCTCTATGACCCAAGCCCATTTTTTTTGTTTTTGCGCCTAAAGTTAAAGCTAATATTTGATGACCCAAACAAATACCAAATACGGGAAAATTATTTTTAATTAATTTTTTGATTATTGGTATTGCGTATCTTCCCGTAGCTGCGGGATCTCCAGGACCATTAGATAAAAAAATACCACTTGGCTTTAATTTTATAATGTCATTAGCTGATGTTTTACAGGAAACAATTGTAACTTTGCAATTGAAATCTGAAAAATATCTTAAAATATTTTTTTTTATTCCATAATCAATCGCAACAACATGAAATGATTTTTTTTTATTTTTTAAGAAACCATCTTTTTTTGTCCATGTTTTATAATTTTTCCATACATAATTTTTTTTAGTTGTAACTTGCTGTGCTAAATCCAAATTTTTCAGTCCACTCCATTTTTGTGTAGTATTTAGAAGTTTTTTTATATTTAATTTATTTTTTTTAAAAAAAGATATCGTTCCTTTTGGAGCACCTTTGTCTCTAATAAAACTTGTTAAACTTCTTGTATCAACTCCTGTTATGCCGACTATTCTATTTTTTTTTAACCATTGATCTAAATGTTTTAAAGATCTGTAATTTGAAGGATCTGTTATTTCATCATTAATTATAACTCCTCTAGTCCATATTTTGTCAGATTCATGATCCTCCTTGTTGGTTCCAACATTTCCGACATGAGGAAAGGTAAAATTTATAATTTGTTCAGCATACGAAGGATCGGATATTATTTCTTGGTAACCAGTTATAGATGTATTAAAACAAACTTCTCCGGTTACAGTGCCCTGATAGCCTAAACCATGACCTTTGAAAAATTTGCCATTTTGAAGAATTAAAATAGCATTGGAATCGATCTTTTTAAGATTTTTATTAGAGTTTCTATTTAGACCAATCTGCTTCAAATACAACTCATAAGTTAAAGTAAAAAACTTATAAACATAATTTTGCGAAACATATGAAATACAAATATGATCGTCAAGAAAGTTCTTTTTATTTTATATAAGAATTGTGATTAAAGTATAAAATTAAAATTTATGCCTTTAAAAGAACAGATAGAAAAAAAGCTTAATCAGGCTCTAAAAGAAAAAGATAAAAATACTTATCCCACATTGAGACTAATAGTCTCCACTATTAAAGATGCTGAAATAGCCAATAGGTCAAAAGAAAAAAAGGATATTTCGGACAGCGATATAACAACTTTATTAAAAAAAATGATTAAGCAAAGAAACGAGTCTTGTGAAGTATATAAGAAAGCAGGGAGAACTGAGCTGCTAGAAAATGAGAATAAGGAAATTAAAGTTATTAGTACCTTTTTGCCAAAACAATTAAGTGAAGAAGAAACAAAAAAGTTATGTGAAGAAGCATTAAAAAAAGTTAATGCCAATTCCATCAAAGATATGGGAAAAGTTATGGGCGAACTAAAATCAAAACATGGTGATGTTCTAGATTTTTCTAAAGTAAATCAAATTATTAAAAATATTTTAAAATGATGAAATATCCCAAAGATTATCTTGATGAAATTAAATTAAGAGTAAAAGTTTCACAAGTTGTATCTAAGTCAGTTCAATTAAAAAAAAGAGGAAAGGAATTCATAGGATTATCTCCATTTAAAAATGAAAAAACTCCTTCATTTACTGTTAGTGATGAAAAAGGATTTTACCATTGTTTTAGTTCTGGGGAACATGGAAATATTTTTGATTTTTTAATGAAAACCAAATCAATTGGGTTTGGTGAAGCTGTAAGAATGCTAGCTATGGAAGCTGGTATGCAACCTTATAAGTTTTCAAATTTTGACGAAAAAAGAGAAAAAAGATTTAAAGTCTACAAAAGTATTTTTAAAGAATATTTAAATTTTTTTAAAAGACAATTGTTTGACTCAGAAAATATTATTGCTTTAAATTATTTGTCAAAAAGAGGGTTAAAAAAAAATATTATAGAAGAATTTGAGTTAGGTTACATAAATCCTAGGAATGATTTTTATAAAAAACTTTTAGAAAATTACACTGAAGAGGAAATAGGATTAACTGGATTATTTTATAAACTTGAAAAATCAGGAAAATTTGTAAACAGATTTAACTCTAGAATTATTTTTCCAATAAAAAATTTAAACGGAGAAGTCATAGCTTTCGGAGGAAGAATTATAAAGGATGGCAAATTAGCAAAATATATAAATTCACCTGAAACAGAGTTTTATAAAAAAGGAAGAACAATTTTTAATCTCGATAAAGTAAAATCTTTTAGATCAGAAACTGACGAGATAATTATAGTCGAAGGATATATGGATGTAATAAGTTTATATATAGCTGGAATAAAAAATGTAGTCTCTAACTCAGGTATTGCCTTAACAGAAAATCAGATCGATCTCATTTGGAAATTTTTTTCTAAACCGATAGTTTGTCTTGATGGTGATGAAAGTGGTCAGAGAGCAGCTATTAGAATAGCAGAGAGATTAATACCTTTAATAAACGAAAATAATAAAATTTATTTTTCAATTTTACCAAGTGGTAATGATCCAGATGATATAATTAAATCAGGTGGAAAAGAAAAATTTTTAAACCTATTAGATACAAAAAAAATAATTCAGTCCTATATTTGGGGAGTGTATTCTAATGAAATGGAAAAAGAGGACCCATTTGCCATATCTAAGTTTGAAAAAAGATTGAAAAATTTATGTTCAACTATACAGGATTCGACATTAAGAAAGTATATATTAGAAGACTTTTTAAAAAGAATAGATGTTTTAACTCCTATCCAAAATAGAAAAAGAACCTTTAATAAATATTCTAATAGAAATATTAGAGTACTTAATGAAACTAAAAAACTTTATGAACAAAAAGATCACTTTTCTAAAGAACAAATCAAAGAACATTCTATTTTTTTTATAATGCTTAATTATCCTAGCGTCGCTAAGTCTAAACTCGACGAATTATCCAGGCTTACCTTCTCATCTGATGATTACAACAAATTAAAAAATGTATTAATTAAACTTATAACATCTAATACAAATGAAGAACAAATAAAGATTGAAATTAATAAAAATTTTGGAAACTTAGTAAAAGAAGTTGAAAAAAATTCAACTTTAAAAACAATTATTGTTAATAAAGAGGACAGCGAGAGATTAGAACTATTTGAAGAAATATTAAGCGATTTAAAAGAAATGAATCACTTAAAGAAAATAGAATTTTTAGAGAGCAAAGTTGCAAAAAATTTAGATGAAACATCGTATTCAGAGCTTATAAAGCTTAAAACCCAGTTAAATAGGGATTAAAAATAGATAGATTTTTTAAATATTGATACTATATATATCAATGCACAATTTAAACTTGTTCATTCATGGTTGAAAAATTAATTACAAAATCTTTTGAAAGGCTTCTTGAAAAAGGAAAAAATAGAGGCTTTATTACTTATGAGGAACTTACAAAATCTTTGGGAAAGAGAGCAATATCAGTTACAAATGTTGAAAAAGCATTTGTAATTATTGCAGATAATAGTGTTACACTCGTAGAAAAAAAGTCACAGTATCAATCTAACAAGAAAAAAGAAACATCATCTTCAGGAGAAGAGAAGTCATCAGAAAAGAGTGATGATCCTATAAGAATGTATCTTAGAGAGATGGGCGGAGTCGAACTTCTTTCTCGAGAAGGAGAAATAGCTATTGCAAAAAGAATAGAAGCAGGAAAAGATGTTATGTTAAATGCCTTAACTCAGAGCCCGATAGTTGCAAAAAAAATATCAGAATGGAAAGAACAAATTGCAAATGGCCAATTATTAGTTAGAGACATAATTGATATAGACTCAACCTATGAGGACTTCGAAGCGTCTGAAGAAGGAGAAGATAAAGTTAAGAAAGATACAAAATCAAAAAAAGTTAAAGATGATAAATTAGATAAGGATAAAAAAGCAGAGGAGCCAAGTACCGAGACAGAAGAAGATGAATTTAATGTTTCTCTTGCAAAGATGGAAGAAGAAATAAAGCCAAAAATTGAAAGTACTATTGAAATTTTAAATAAATGTTATATTAAACTTCAAAGATATCAAAGAGAAAAACTAAACTGCATACTGGACTCAAAAGAACTTTCAGTTTCAAAAAATAAAAATTTTAAAAAAATTCAATCCAATTTAGTAATAAATTTTAAAAACTTACAACTTGCACCATATGTTGTTGAGGAATTAGTACAGTTACATTATAAAGAAAACAAAAAAATTGTTTCACTTGAAGGTGTATTACTTAGACTTGCGATGGATAACAAAATTAGCAGGGAAGAATTCTTAAAATACTATATAAATAATGAAATTAATCCAAAATTTGAGTCATTCTTAAACGACAATCAAACTTGGAAAGCATTCTTCAAAAAATTTAGAAAAGATTTCAGCGAAATTAGAGAAAGATTAGTAGAATTTAGTCAAAAAATAGGTTTATCAGTAGGAGAGTTTAAAAGGTTAGTAAGTAGAATTCAAAAAGGAGAAAGAGAGTCTCGTATAGCCAAAAAAGAAATGGTTGAAGCTAATTTAAGATTAGTTATTTCAATTGCAAAAAAATATACAAATAGAGGATTACAATTTTTAGATTTAATACAAGAAGGTAATATCGGCTTAATGAAGGCAGTTGACAAATTTGAATACAGAAGAGGGTACAAATTTTCCACTTATGCTACATGGTGGATCAGACAAGCAATCACAAGATCTATTGCAGACCAGGCTAGAACAATACGAATTCCTGTGCACATGATTGAAACAATAAATAAGATTGTAAGAACTCAAAGACAAATTATGAGTGAATTTGGTAGAGAGCCAACACCAGAGGAATTGGCCAAAAAATTAGCTATGCCTCTTGAAAAAGTTAGAAAAGTTTTAAAAATTGCGAAAGAACCCGTGTCGCTGGAAACTCCAGTAGGAGATGAAGAAGATAGTAGTTTAGGAGATTTTATAGAGGATAAAAATGCGCTTCAACCACTTGATACTGCAATACAATCAAATTTGAGTGAGTCTACTACTAAGATTTTAGCCTCTTTAACACCAAGAGAAGAAAGAGTTTTAAGAATGAGGTTTGGAATTGGAATGAATACAGATCACACTCTAGAAGAAGTTGGGTTACAATTTTCAGTAACAAGAGAACGTATTAGACAGATAGAAGCAAAAGCTCTTAGAAAATTAAAGCATCCTAGCAGATCTAAACAGCTAAAAAGTTTCCTTGAGAAGTAAATTAAATTGTCCTGTGTTTTACCCAGACACACCCTTGATTAATTATAATTTCATCATTATCCAGATTGTAAGATATTCTGTACCACCCGCCTAGTATATTTACTGTGTAATAACCTGTTTTATTAATTTTATGGTCTCCAAAAAATTTAGTAAATATTTTTAAAGACATTTTATGTTGATGAGAAGTTTCGGATATATCTAGAAATTCTGCATTAAATTTTTGATGTTGTCTTAGCCAATAGTCTTCAAAAAAACCATCTTTTCTTTTAATTTTTGAAAATTCTTTAAATGGCATTTCGCAGTATTTTTTTTCAAATCTGGTAGGAGGTCTCAAAGGTATAATCAGTTTATATCCTTTTTTGTCTGCTAATTTTTTCATCTCTTCAATAAATATTTTTGATAATTTTTGGTTTTTATGGTCTTTATTTATATGAATAAATAAACCAACTAAAGTGTTAGCATTTTTTTTATCTTTAAAATTTTCATAGCATCTCAATGTTGCACCTGACCAACCATTTTTTGGTAAATTTTCAATAGTTTCTGACCAATCAATTTCACAAGAGATAGCGTGTCCAGCTAATACTGATTGATTTTTGTTATTATTTATTTCTGATGCAATTACCCAATTTAATTTGATCTTATCAAAGACATAAGGAGTAGTTCTAAAGTCTCTTAATTCTAATTTATCTCTTTCCAAAGAATATAACTCAGATAGTTTTTTATACGAAAGATTTTTTTCTGATTTATCTTTGAAAATTCTATTAATATCTTCAAGAGATATTTGTTCATATGTTTCTAGTTTTAAGTTTTCAGACATAAATTCTATAAAATGTATTATGATAAAATATCAAAACTTTGACTTGATCAACTAATAAAATCACTATAATAACTACATTTTGGGCCTGTAGCTCAGCTGGTTAGAGCAGTACACTCATAATGTATTGGTCCCAGGTTCGAATCCTGGCGGGCCCACCACAAATTAATTTGAAATAAACTCTTCTAACTTTGACAAAAGAAAATTAATATCATTATTGTTCGAGTTTAAAATGGACGCAAATTCTTCTTTTTGTGTTTTTGCCAAGCTAAGTCCCTCTACTATCAAATCTCTAATTAAAGGTTTCAAAGGATCTTTTGTATAAACTCGCCAATCTACTTTAATCTCTGGTTGAGATGAACCGTCAGAAATTTTTGAATGTACAATAGTATATTTAGCGTTTTTTTTATCCGCACCAACAATTTCAAACTTTTGGGATGAATAATCACTTAATCTAGATGTAAGACTTTTTAATAAATATTTCTCAAATAAGTTTTGATACTTTTCTAAGGTATTAGAATCTAAAGTCTTTCTTTTTTCCCCAAGGGTGTAAAGTCCTAATGCTGTGATATCAACATTATTTTTTGTTATCTCTTTTATGATTTTGTCTTTTTCTTCCTGAGCAAGGTTTTTATCACCTAAAGTTTTAAGAGCATCTTCGACTAGTTCAGAAATAAATATTTTCGGATCTGAATTATAGGTCAAGGTATTTGCAATATTAGTAGTTAAAAACACTAATATTATTAAAAAAAACAACCTTTTCATTTTTTTGATAACTATTTGTCTAGGCTTCCCCAGTCATCATCATCTGAGTCTGAAGAATTTTTAATTTTTTTATTTCTATTTTGTAAATATAAGCTTTTTGTTGAAGCATAAAAATCGATTGAATTTTTTTCTAAGCTCTCAAAATTCGTCATGTTGTCACCCCTGAAGTCAACAGCGGCTGCAGCTTTAACACCTACATAGTCGATTTTACTACCTGAAATATTTTTTATCTCTTTTTCATGCCAAGTAACTCTTGCAAAAGGATCTACCATTGTGTCCCCGATCATTCCAAGTGAATCTCTAACAGTAGTCGGGCCTAAAATTGGCAATACAAAGTAACATCCTCCTCCTATTCCATATGCACCCAATGTTTGTCCCAAATCCTCCTTTTGTGAATCTAGTCCTAATGCAGCAGCAGGATTTCCAAGACCTAAAACCCCAACAGTTGTGTTAATTACAAAGCTTCCTGTTGCATGACCAGCTGATCTGAAATTTCCTTGTAATACATGATTAGGGATAGATAATAATGTAGCAATATTAGATGTAAAATTACCAGTTCCATTTCTTATAGGCTCAGGAAGTTTATTATATGCTTTTGCAACTGGTTCTAAAATAACGTTGTCAAATCCCTGATTAAATTTGAAAATTCCTCTGCTTACTTTTTCAAAGCATTCTTTTTCTGTCTGCGCGCTTGCACTTGAAGCAAGCAAAATTGATCCCGCTATAATTAAAGAATAAATTTTTTTAAATCTCATATGTTGCTATATATAGAAATTAGTTAGATATTCCACAGAAATTATGCCTTTATTTTAAGAGATTTTATTTGAATTTTTGTTTATATTTGCCAATAAATAAGCCAAAAAATGAACATAATGAAGTATAAATCAACTAATTTTTCTAAAAATACTAGAAATAGTAAAAAAATAAAATTTATAATAATTCACTACACAGGAATGCAATCTATGCGTGCATCACTTTATAGATTAACATCTAAAAGACACAAGGTTAGTTGTCACTATTTGATTGATCGAAAGGGAACAATTTTTCAACTTGTTGAAGATAATAAAATTGCTTGGCACGCAGGAAAATCAAAATGGAAAAAATTCAAAAATCTTAACCACAATTCAATAGGCATTGAACTTGTAAACAAAGGTCACCAGTTCGGTTACCAAAAATTTTCAAAAAAACAAATAAATATACTCATTAAACTTTGTTTAAAACTAAAAAGAAAATATCGTATTAAAAATTCATTTATATTAGGACACTCTGATGTAGCTCCCTTAAGAAAATTTGATCCAGGAGAGAAATTTCCATGGTTTAAATTTAAAAAAAAAAACCTAGGAATCTGGTATTCAATTAAAAAGAACAAATCTCTATTAATTTTAGGAAAAAAAAATTTAAGGAATTCTTTTTTTAAGAATTTGTATAAAATTGGATATAGGTATTTTAGCAAGAGCAGAAGCTCCAAAACCGATAAACTAGTTGTTAAATCTTTTCAGAGAAGATTTAGGCAAAACAAAGTAAATGGGAAAATAGACTTAGAATGTCTTAAAATAAGTGATAATTTAGCTTTAAAAAGCTAGATTTTACTTGATTTTTATCTCTTAAAACAATAAATAGTTTTTGCCAGATAGTTGGATAGTCACTATTAGTTTTACTGATAGAGGAAAGTCCGGGCTCCATAAAGACACAGTGCCAGTTAATGACTGGCGAGGGTGACTTCAGGGATAGTGCCACAGAAAATAAACCGCCTTATCAA
>MDTB01012017.1_pt1 | contig 17569 bp, 20 predicted proteins | sample 811161 | NCBI WGS metagenome assembly MDTB01 (sample SAMN05326650, study PRJNA326480) | marine metagenome | isolation source: seawater | place: Mediterranean Sea | collected 2009
CAGATATCATTATTTTTTATCTTTCTTTTTTTTGTACATTTGAAGCATTCTCTGAGTAACTAAAAATCCACCAAAAATATTTATTGCAGCTAAAATGATAGCAATGAAACCAAAAATGCTTGATTTATTAAATATGTTTTCTGAAGATCCTGCTAATGCTGCAATAATTGCTCCAACAATAATGACTGACGAAATGGCATTTGTAACTGACATTAAAGGAGTGTGAAGAGATGGCGTTACGCTCCAAACTACGTAATAGCCAATAAATATTGAAAGAATAAAAATACTTAATCTAAATATAAAAGGATCTATTTCCATGATTAAATTTCATTTATTAAAGATTTTTTAATTATTTCATCATCTAAATTGATATTAAAATCTTTTTTCTCTTTGCTATAAAGATTACGTATAAAACTAAACAAGTTTTTTGAATATAAACTTGAAGCAGTAAGTGGTAAACTATTCATTAAACTTTTTACACCTATAATTTTAATTCCATCAACTATATTAATTTTTCCTGCCTCTGAAAATGCAGAATTTCCTCCTTGTTCTGCAGCTAAATCAAAAACAATTGAACCAGGTTTCATTAATTTTACTAATTCCTCAGTTAGAATTCTTGGCGCGGGTTTTCCAGGTATTAAAGCGGTACATATAACTATATCATTTTTTTTTAAGGCATCTCTCATCATTTCAGCTTGTTTTTTTTTGTATTCATCAGAAGTTTCTTTTGCGTAACCACCAGCCGTTTCCATATCTTCAGTTTGTTCAACAGTTAAAAATTTTCCACCTAAGCTCTCTACTTGTTCTTTTGACGCTGCTCTTACATCAGTAGCTGAAACGATCGCACCTAACCTTTTTGCTGTCGCAACAGCCTGTAGTCCAGCAACACCGGCACCTATAACCAAAATTTTAGCCGCTGGCACAGTCCCAGCAGCAGTCATCATCATAGGCACAGCTTTTTCAAATTCAGCGACACATTCAATAACAGCCCTGTATCCAGCTAAATTTGATTGAGAAGATAAAACATCCATTGATTGTGCTCGTGTAATTCGTGGTAATAATTCTAGTGAAAAAAGTTTAATTTTTTTATCAATAATCTTATTGATTTGATTTTTGTTTTTTGATGGATTTAGCATCCCAATTAAAATTGTATTTTCTTTTAAAATATTAATCTCATTTTCAGATGGGCAATTAACCTTAATAATTAAATTACTTGATTTCAAAACTTCGCTAGATGAATTTTTTATTTCAACCCCAGCCTTTAGGTATTCTTCATCTTTTAAACCTAGATGGGTTGCATACTCTTTTTCAATACAAATTTTTAATCCAAGCCTAATAATATTTTTTGCTGTTTCAGGGGTAAGAGAAACTCTTTTCTCTAATGCTAAATCTTCTTTTATTGAACCTATTAACATTTTTAAATTTTCGATTAAAGTAATGTAATTGCAAGAATTACTAGAATAGCAACAACTACTATTGTTCCCCACAACACAAGTTTTGTAAAACCGTTATAAGTTTTTTTAAAATCTTGTTCGCTCATTTTTAACCTTGACGAGCTTTAAACTTTGGATTTTTTTTATTTATTACGTATAGCTTTCCTCTACGCTTAACTAGCTTTGAATTAAGATCTCTCTTTTTTAATGATTTAAGTGAACTAGCTATTTTCATAATTTTAAAAAGCCTGGCAACGTCCTACTCTTCCATGTCTTAAGACAAAGTACCATCGGCGCTGAAGGACTTAACTTCCGAGTTCGGAATGGGATCGGGTGTAGCCCCTTCGCAATAATCACCAGGCAAAAGTTTATATTATCTTTAAAATAGGATGTAAAGGGCTCAAATTAAGCCTTTATAATAGAAAATTGGTGGGCGTGATAAGAATTGAACTTATGACCTCTACGATGTCAACGTAGCGTTCTACCACTGAACTACACGCCCAATTAAAAATTAAAATTTTTTATTCTTATATAAAATCTTTTTATTATACATAAAGAAAAATATAGTGGATTACTAAAAAAAACATTTAACAATAAAGTTAGTCCTTTTTTGTATTGTTTATTAAATTTCATTTCATTAAAAGCTTTTATTATTGATAAATTAGTGTTGACTTTTTTTGTGAGTAATTTTTTATTACTCATAAAAGTTTGCACATTATTTATGTGGTGTAATAGTACAGAGTCAAGAGATTTATGGTGCCTTTGAAAATTTCTTGAGAATGAATTATTGTGATAAAGATGTTTTCCTAAAGTTTTATGATAAAAAGCAAATTTTGCGTTACTAAAAGCTAAATTTAAAAAAAAATCATAGTCTTCTACGGAAGAAAAACTTTCCTTTTCTGAAAATAAAATATTTTTTTTTTCTAAAAATTTTTTTTTTACTACAGAAGCTGATGTTGAAATACAATTTCCTTCCAATATAAGTTTTTTATAAAAATTTTTAGTATAAGGCCCATATTTCCACAAAGTTTTTTTTTCACTTCCATCGTAAATAATTTCTTCATCATTAGTTATAACGTCATATTCAGTATTATTTTTAATAAAATTTTCTATAAGGCTTAATTTGTCTTTATGCCAAATATCATCTGAGTCAAGAAAAGCAATCCACGGAGCAATTGCATTTTTAATACCTAAATTTCTTGATTTTCCAATTATACCTGCGTTGTTGATTTTTAAATATTTTAAATTACTTCTTTCATATTTTGTAACAATTTTTTTAGTATCATCAGTAGAGTTATTATCGATGATTATCATTTCATAATTTTTTTTTTGTAATAAAACTGATTTAATTGCTTTTTCTAAAAAAACTGATTGATTGTAAGTTGGAATTATTATTGAAAAAAAAGGTTTTTTGTTCATATAGAATTAGAAAAAAGTTTTAGAATAAGAAATAAGATTCCTCATTTCTTCTTTAAAATATTTGTCTCTAATATTTTTAAACTTATTTTGATATTTGCTTCTGAAAAAAATTTTATTTGTTTTTTTTATATTCGGATATTTAAATAAAATTTTATTCCTTTTATCATTTATAGATTTGACAATTATTTTTACGATCTCAGTAATATTTACATTTAATTCAGAACAATAATTAATTATTTTAGGAATTTCGTTTTTTCTATCAATTTTATTTATGATACTATAAATAAATTCACAGAAGCTCTTAATGCTACTATAATTTCTATACTCGTTTCTAGAAGATTTTATCTTAAATTTATTTTTGGTTATTAAGTCTTTTACAATTGAATTTATAAGCAGATTCCAACAATTTTTATTTTTATAAAATGGATATCCAAAAAGATTACAAACTCTTAAAATTAAGACTTTTGTATTTGAACTTTTCTCTTGTAATAAATTTTTCTCACCATTTATTTTACTTAAAGTGTAGATACTATTTTTGTTTAAATGAGTAAGTTCGTTAATCAAATTTTTGGTCTTGTAAACATGAAATGTTGATAAAAAAATGAAAAGTTTAACTTTATTTTTTGATGCAGCTTTGAATAAATTTAAAGGGTAAACAGAATTTACTTTTTTAGCTTCTTTTATAGATTTGCTTCTATGTGAATCTAGACCAGCACAGTTAATAATTACATCAACTTTTTTGCATAAATTATTAAGATTTTTAGGAGAATTCCAGTCTATTTTTGATAACCCTTTAGTTTTATTTCTTGAACATAAGATTATATTAAGTCTCTTTTTTTTTAAATAATTGCTTATTCTGCCAGCCAGAAAACCTTTACCACCCGTTATTAAAATTTGCATTTACGACTCCCAATCGTATGGAATAAACTTATCCAAAGCTGGTTTTCTAACAATCTCATCGTCTCTATGAGGTAATGTTGCGCAATTGGCTACTATTGATTGTCTGTTAGCCTCACCTTTGAAACCATTCCATATTAAAGGAGGTACGGTTACTAAACAGTAGTTTTGAGGAGTTAATATTAATTCTTGAATTTTGCCTTTAGTTTTACTTTTTTTTCTATCATCATATAAAACAAATTTTACTTTTCCCTCTATGCATACATAATTTAAAGTCATCTCTTTATGCATATGCCATGCTTTTATTGATTGAGGATTTGTAAAAGAAAAATAGATTTCACCAAATCTCTCAAATACCTTACTATCCTCTCTAAGCATATGCATTACTTTTCCTCTTTCATCCTCAATCTGTTTAAGGGGAGTTATAATAACGCCTTCAATCATTTAAAAAATAGTTTTGTATTTGTTTGTTTGTAATATCTTTTGTATCTTTCTTTCTCAAAAAATAATCATACCACTCAGCTGTTTTTTTTAAAGCTTTTAGCATAGACCATCTTGTCGACCAATTTAGAAATTTATTTGCTTTATTAGAATTTAATTTAAGTAAGTTTGCTTCTTTAAAATTTCCTTTTTTATAAATAATTTTAATTTTTCTTTTTGAAAAAATATTATTAATAATAAACTTTGCCACATCATAAACATTTTTTGTTTCATTACTTCTTGGTCCAAAATTCCATGAGCCAGAATACTTTTTTGGGTCCTTGTAAAGTTTTTTAGCTAAAATTAGGTAACCAGACAAAGGCTCTAAAACATGTTGCCATGGCCTAGTTGAGCGAGGGCTACGAATTAACAAGTTTTTTTTTTTTATTACAGTTCTGATACAATCGGGAATTATTCTGTTTTTAGACCAATCGCCCCCACCAATTACGTTACCTGCCCTTGCAGTAGCTACACCCAATCCTTTTTTACTCTTAAAAAAAGACTGCATATAAGATTGGAAGGCTATTTCAACAGACGCTTTTGATGCGCTGTAAGGATCTTTACCACCTAGTTGGTCATCCTCTCTATAACCACGTAAAATTTCTTTATTAAAATAACATTTGTCAGACGTGATGACTACAACAGTTTTAATGCTTAGCTTTCTGGCAATTTCAAAAATATTTACGGAACCAATAAAATTCGTATTAAATGTAGAAAGTGGATCAAAATATGAGTCTGCTACTAAAGGTTGAGCTGCTAAATGGAATAAGATATGTGGTTTTGATTTTTTAATTTCTGATTTTAATTTTTTGAAATCACTTACATCTCCATAAATATTTTTAATTTTTTTAAAATTTATGAATTTTTCATAATTTTTTTTTTTCTCATCTTTTAAAGAAAAACCTGTTACTTGAGCTCCAAATTTTAGTAATACTGCAGTCAACCAACTTCCCTTGAAACCAGTGTGGCCAGTTATAAAAACTTTTTTATTTTTGTAAAACTTTTTTAATTTACTCATATTGAAATATTTTTTTTGTGTAAACAATTTTTTTATTTTTTTTCAAATCTTTTAACATAATATTATAGGCATCTTTAATATGGGTTAATGAAAAATTGGTTCCAAAAAAATTTTTATTTACTAATTTTTTTTTTTTTATTAAAATTTTATCTAAATCTTTATGTATTTTAGTTTCAACATTTAGTGCTAAATTTCTTACATACATTTCATAGGAGGCATTAATTTTTTTTTTATCTTTTATTATTAAACCTTTATATTTTTTAAAATATCTGTAATTGACCCCTGCTTTTTCTTCAGCAACATGAACAAATGTAAATCCGTCCCTGTAATTCATTCCAATGCATAAATTTTTTGCTTTATTTTTTATTAAATAGCCAAATGGAGAAAATTGACCAAAACAGCTTTTGTGTTTTAGTTTACATATTTTTTTTTGATCTTTTCCCCAAACAGCAAATGAATAAATTGGATTACTTGATCTTTTAAAGTCTGATCTTTTTAAAGCAACATTACTTAATGCTCCAGTCATTGATTTTGAAGTCTGATAATCAAAACTTTTCCCTTTACAAAAATCCCAATTAAAAGTTGGAAAAATAATATTTCCCTTTTTTCCAACTATAAAAATTAAATCATCAATAAGATTACTTAAAGTATATTTAATTTTTTTTTTTTTTAAATAAATTAAAAATTTTAATACATCTGAAGTAACGATAATTTTATCCCCTGGAGAGACTCCTAGCTGTTGAAGCTTAAATTTAATTTTCTCTTGGAACATTGTAAATTAGATTAATAAACCTTTAGATTTCAAAAGTTTATATTCTGCTTTCACTTCGCTTAATGATTTTTTTATAGTATCTGATATAAATTCAAGACTTTTACTTCCATCGGAATAAGCTAACAAATCCATTCTTAGTTTTATTTCTTCATATTTACCTTTTTGAGAAAGTGTTGGATAAAGATCTCTTTTACCTAAGTTTGGTTCACATAAAACTTTTGCCTTTGGAAAAATTGAACTTTCAATTTGATTTATAATTTTTCTTATTACATTAAAAGATTGCATTAATCCTTTTTGGGTTACTAAATTAAAATCATCTTTATCAGTGTGATATTCTTTGTAGTACTTAGATCTTGAAAAAGTACAAAGAGGTAAATCAATACCTGGTGAACAATATTGTCTTTCGTCTGACCCACGGTCCAAAAAATGATATTTTTTAAAATTTTTAAAATTTTTCAAATTTTTTTTTAAGTAAAAGTCAGAAATATTATTTCCTTGCCTGCTTGCTACGTGACTATAATTTCCAGTATCACCGACACAAGTTAAATTATAGCCACAAATAATATTCTTTTTCATAATATCCTTATACTTTGACAAATAAGCTATCGAACCTATAGTTTCCGGCAAAAGAACAAAACGATAAGTGAAATTTCTCTTTTTAATATTTTTCTTCAAGTATTGTATGATTGCGTTAAGCAAAACAGGTCCTGATAATTCGTTGTTAGCCATAGAGGGATGGCAAATATAACTACTAAAAAATATTTCTTTTTTTGATTTACCCTTTAATAAAGCATGACCTATTTTCAAATTACCTTTTTTAAAACTACTATCTATAAAAGCTTTAAATATCCCTTTAGGTAATTTTTTTTTTTCATTATCTGATAAACAAAAACCCCATCTTTTCTTATAGTAACTAGTTACATAAGGAATGGCATTAGGCTGGTCTTTTTGAGAATAAATATGACGCAATAGTTCATTTCTTTTCATTCTCCTGTTAATTGGAGTTGAATAACCTACCACATGTAAATTTGACTTGGTAAACTCTGCAAATCTTTTTCCGGATTCATGCTCTATGTATGAATTTTTTATATTCCATTCTTGAGGTACCCTCCAGTCAAAAACTTTTTTTCCACTCTTAAAATTTAAAATTTTAAATTCTGGATTTATTTTCTTAAAATATTGTAAAGTTTTCGCTGCACCTTTCCCAGTTATAGATCTACATAAAGGGAATAAATCTTTTGCCCATTTAATCATTGGATATTTCATAAAATTTATTAATCGACTAGCTTATCGTAGTCAAAAATATAAGGAATTTTGAGAGATGCTTTTTCATCTCTTAAATAAGGAATTTTTTGAAGAGGATTATACCTTTCTGTAATTGTTATTCTTGCGTGTCCTTTCTTTTTCATCTGGTAACCGCTGTGAACTAAAGAATTTATTGCTAAAACCGCTGAGCCAGCCTCAACTTCAAGTTCTATTCTTTCAAATCTTTTGGTAATTTCAGGATCAATATGAGTATAATCCTTTGTCCAAGCTTTCTTACCAAGTTTTGGATGTTCTAATCTGTGATCAAAAAATCCATGTTTGTGAGAGTCTTTGTAAATTGCTAGTCCACCTGTATCCTTGTTGGTGTTATATATTGGAGACCAAAGTAATATTCCATCTTTAGCAAACAGATTTGTTTCTTGATGTGGGTCTAAAAGATAATCATTGCTGTCATCATGAACATGAATGCAGGGTCTTGCCGAAAATACAACTTCGGTCTTAAAAAATTCTTTTATAAAATCTGTTACATCTTTTGAATGTAAGTATTGATATAAAGTAATATTATAATTCGCCATATCATACCAATTTCCTTTAAGTTTAGGATTGTACTTTTTAATTTGATAATATTTCTTTTGAAGGTCTGTCTCATCATCTTTTTTTATATAATGAAGTGTTTTAAGTAATGAGTCTTTTATTTCTTTTAAACTTTCTTCATCAAAAAAATTTTTAAAAATGTAATAACCATTCTCTTTTATTTCTCTAATTATCTTCTTATTATCCCAATCTCTTTTAATCATAATTAAAATTTTATATTGTATTTCTCTAGAATCTCTTCACCTTTTTTTACTGAACTAAAGTCAATTATGTCATCAGTTTCAATACTTATCCCAAAACCTTCCTCTAAACCAGAGATTAAAGTCATGTGACCAATTGAGTCCCACTCAGGTATTTCATTATATTTTAATTCATTAGAAAATTGATTTTCTTTTATTGATAAAGACTTAACAAATATTTCTTGATATTTTTGTTTATTGTCCATTAATTTTTTTATACTCGTTTAAGATATCGTCTACTATTTTTTCTGGTGATAGTCTATGTTTTTCCTTAAGAAACTTATATGTTCCACCTTTGCTGTAAGTATCTTTAATCCCAATAAATAATTGTTTTGGGGACGAGGGTAATTTAGAATTATACTCAGCGATCGCACTACCCAAACCTCCAATTATATTGTGTTCTTCTATTGATACTATTAATTTTGATTTATTTGAATTTAGTATTGCTTCTTCATCTATTGGTTTTATCGTATGCATATTAACTACTTTCACAGAGACCTTGTCATTTTCTAAAATCTTAGCTGCTTCTAAACTGTTGTTTACCATTGACCCCGAACAAAAAATTGTAACGTCTTCGCCATCTTTGAGTTTAATTGATTTACCAATTTCAAAATTATAGTCTTTCTCGTAAACAATTGGATTATTAGATGCGCCGGTTAATCGAATGTAAGTTGATTTATCTGATTTTACTGCTGCCTCTAAAGCTTTAACAGTCTCCAGCGAGTCCGCTGGTGATATAATATTAATTTCAGGAATAGACCTTAATACTCCAATGTCCTCTATGCAGCAGTGTGTATATCCTAGAGTTCCAAGAGCTAGACCACTTCCAATTCCAACCATACACACTTTTTGTTTCATATATCCAATATTAACTTTAATTTGTTCGCAACATCTTATAGTTTGAAAAGGCGCAAAAGTGGTTGTAACAACATTAAAACCTTCGCTAGACAATCCTGCAGCCACTCCAATCATGTTTTGCTCTGCAATTCCAAGATCTAAATACTTTTCTGGAAAAGTTTTTCTATATCGATCTAGCCCAGCAGAAGTAGATACATCGCAAGTTAAAACCATTAAATTTTCAATTTCTTTAGCTAATTCTAATGCCGCTATCCCAAATGTAGCTCTTGAACCAATAGTAGACCAAACCTTTATATTTCTATCATTTATAATCATTTTCAATTAATTCCTTTAAGGCTTGATCATAAAGCTTTTTTGTAAGCACAGAATGATGCCAATCATTATTGTTTTCAGAGAAAGAAAAACCTTTTCCTTTTACTGTTTTTGCAATTAAAGCTTTTGGTGCATTCGAAGTCTTGTTTTGATTAAAATAAGAATAAAGCTGCTCAACGTTGTGCCCATCCACTTCTTCTGTATCCCAACCAAAACTAGCCCATTTATTTTTTAAATTTTGAGTATCCATGATGTGTTTATTAGATCCAGTTTGCTGGAAGTTATTATTATCAATAATTGCGTATAAATTATTTAATTTAAAATGAGAAGCAGCCATTGAAGCTTCCCAAACTGATCCCTCGTTACACTCACCATCTCCAAGAATCACATATACGTTATTATTCTTTTTTTTCTTTTTTAAAGAAATAGAAACACCTATACCTAAGGAAAGACCCATGCCAAGAGATCCATTTGAAAAATCTATTCCTAATTTTTTATTGATAACTGGATGGCCTAAAAGATTACTATCATCTTTTTCAAAAGTCTGAAGTTCTTTTTTTTCTATATAACCTTTTTCGCATAAAGCAGCATAATAGGCTAAACATGCATGGCCTTTGCTTAATATAAAACGATCTCTATCGCCCCACTCGGGATCATTATTTAATTTCATTTTTTGAGAAAATAACACAGCCATTATATCTACTATTGATAATGCGCCCCCGAGATGAGAACTGCTAGCGCCAGCTGAAAAAGCCATTTCTAATATATTTTTTTTTAATTCAAGTGAAAATCTTTTTATTGAAAGTGAATCTTTTTCATTGGTCTTCATTACATGCCTCCAGTGATAAAAATAGTTTCACCCGTAATGTGATTTGAATTATCTGATGCCAAAAATAACACAGTATTTGCTATATCGGCAGGCTCTGCAGCTTTATTCAATGGAGTATTTTTTATTGCTTCATCAATTACTTTTTGTGGTGTGTTTTTCATCATATCAGTATTAACAAGGCCAGGTGCTACTGCATTAACATTAATTTTAAAATTACTTAATTCTTTTGACAAAACTTCACTAAACGATATTAAAGCAGCTTTACTTGGAGCATAGGCTGATCTACCCGCATCAGATAAAGAAGCCGCGTTAGAGGAAATATTAATAATCTTAGAAAAATTATTTTTCTTCATAATTTTTAGAATTTTCTGAATTATATTTACAATAGAAAAAAAATTTATTTCAAATACTGATTTAAATGTTTTTAATGTAGTCATTTGAAAAAGAGACATTTGATTTATCCCTGCATTATTCACTAAAATATCGACAGAGTTAGTAACTTTTTTAATTTGTGATATTCCTTGTTCTATTTCAGTCTCATTTTCTAGATCAAAGACAACTACATCTATCTTGTTTCCAGTTTCATCAGATATTTTTTCAATTTTGTTGTTAAAATCACTAGAGATTTTTCTCACACAGGCAACTACTTGAGCTCCATTTTTACTAAAGGTTTCTAAAATTGATAACCCAATACCTCTATTACAGCCAGTAACAACTGCCGTTTTCCCCTTTAATAACATTTTAAATATAATCTTCTTTTGAAAAGATATCTTTAGCTAAGGCTGGTTTAAATATAGTTTGACCACTTTTTGTCATGAATTTTTTGATAAATTCTTTATCCTCACCAGCTAAACATAAATCACTATGATTTCTAAAATACTTTATTTTAAATCCGTGATCTATAATTTCTTTTAGTGGTTGTTCAAATATATTTCCAATTTTAATATGAACATAAGGGCAAACTAATACATCTCCAATGGGTGTTACATATACTCTGTTAACTGTTGTACAACCTAATATTTTTTCATGATTTCTATCAAATGGATTCCAAATATTTCGAACTAAATTTTTATATTCTTTTCTTATTTTTCTTAGATACTCTCGGTCTTTGTCATCGCAAATAATATTTTCTACGTTCTGCCACATTCCAGATGGTACAGCTACATTAAGTAAAGTTTTATATTTTTGATCTTTAGAGTAATCTAATAATTGTTTGAAGTGATCTGTATTCGCATTGTAATGTCCCACGGTGATGTTTAGGTAGGGATCCATACCTGCGTCTTGTACATGTTTTAAGGCTTCAATAGCTCTTTTCCAAGATTCTTTCCTTCCTCTTAAATCATCATGAATTTTTTCATCCATACTGTCAATACTTACTGATACTCTGCTAACTTTATAGTCCGCTAATTTTTTTGCCATGCTTTTGTCTAAATAATAACCATTCGTGGTTAAGTACATGTAAAACCTCTCGGGTCTTATAGCTTCTAAAACTTCAAAGAGTTTTTTGGGTTGAAGTAATAATTCTCCACCTTGTAAATCAAATTCAAAATATCCTAGTTCGTCTGCCTCATCTGCTAATTTTTTAATTGCTTTAATATCTAAATACTCCTTTACATGATCTCCTTTAGGAGAATTAGTAAAACAGTACTTACATCTTAAATTACAAGCATTATTGAAGTTTAAATCTATTCCTCTAGTTTTGGTTCCAACTTTACCATCGTTTTTTTGAACATAATTGTAAAAGTTTCTAAGTTTCTCAACTAGTCGTGGCTTATTTAATAATGATGATGCTATTGGCATTTTATTTTACACTATATTTTTTAATTTCATCAGGCAATATCAGGTTAAATTCGGCTTTACAAGCTATCTGTTTTTCAATTAACCCCGTTCCTTCACAACTAGCTATTCCTCTGCTTAATTTATTTACCTTAGTTTCAATATATAATCTTGTATTTGGAGTTATTTTTTTTAGGAATTTAAGATTATTTGCGCCAGTTAGATAAACTACTTTACCTTTATTACCAGGAAGACTTAATATTGACAAAGCTGACATTTGCACCAGTGACTCAATTTGAAGCATTCCAGGAACGTTTGGATCGTTTTTCCAGTGAACCTTAAAAAACCATTCATCGGAATTAAAATCTTTATAGCCTTTAGCACTTTTTCCAGGAGTGACTTCTGATGCATAATCTATCATAAGATAAGGCTCACGATTTTGTTGATACTCGTAAATCTTCTCTTTATCAAAAATTAAAGCACTCATTGTATTTCCACCCCTCGAGATAAAATTATTGGAATATTATAGCCATCCCACATTAGACCAATATTAAGCGATTGACCAATTGGCACAATTCGATCTATTCCCTTTAAGTTATTTTTAAATACAAAATCTTTTAATTTGTTTTTATCTATGCCAAAATATGTAAGTGTCTGGTACTTATTATTTACAAATTCTTTTACTTTACTTATATTTTTAGTTTCATATTCAAAAAAAAGCCCCCACTTTCCTCTAATGCTATCATTATCTTTAGTTAATTTATTTAATTTAATTTTATAAATAAAATTTTCAAATGTTTGCACGCTTCTTATGTTTTTTAATTTTAAAATATGTTTACATAAATCATTATATTTTTCTGATGGAGCTGAGTCAGACAAATTGTATTTTAATTTAACTAAACTATAAATACTTTTCCAAAATCTTTCTCGACTTTTAATATTTTTTTTTCCGGTCCAAACAATCAAATGTGGTGATGAGCATGCATTTTGATCTACTAAAAAAGTATCATTATAAAATTTTTGAGCCAAATTTTTTAACTCTAAGTCTTTTAATTTTGAAATCTTAAATTGATCAATAACACAAAAAGAATATCTATCACCAAAGGCTATGTCTAAATTTTTTTCATGAGTTTTAAAAGATTTTATATCATTTATAGTTTTATCTCCTCCCCAAATTAGTCTTGCATCACATATCATAGAAAACTTCTTTGTAATTGTGTCATCATTATTATATCTTATAATTGAGATTTTTTTTTCTAAAAAAGAATTTTTTCTTTTGATAATCCTACTAAGAATTTCACAAATTATTTTAATTTGTTCAAAGTTTTTTGATGGAACTTTAACAATATTTGAATTTCCAGACAATAAACCAAAAATTAAAGAGTACGCAAAATTGGTTGGAATATTTGATGGTGTAATATGGTACACTAATCCTAGACCAATTCTGTTTGTATTGGTCAAAAAATTTTGTTTCATTTTTAAAATATTTTGTTTACGACACCAAAATGATAATGCTTTTAAATCAGGATAATTTTTAATACTTTTATCTTTGTTTAATTCTTTTGAAAAAATGTCTAAAAAGCTAATGACCTGATTTGAGAATGGTTCAAATGGTTTTGAGCAATATGAAGAGCTTCCAACTAAAAAGTTTACATTATTCATTGAGCGTCACTACATCCTCTAGTTTCAGATTTTTCTACTCTGCCATGTACTAAAAAGCTTTTTTTCCCATAGCACAATTTACAATTATTTTTTACTAAAGAACCAATATCTTCTGTAAGAATGCTATGTCCGGGATAACTTGTTGGTAACAATGATAAAAGCTGTATAAAACCTTTTTTACCCTCTTTTAAAATTTCGAAGTTGTTACCTCTAACTAAAATATCTGAATACTCACTTGTTTTAAAATTTCCACATTTTTCACATTCTAAAAAAATAGAGCCGGTTTGTTCTATCAAACCATAATAGTTAACTATTTTCTGAAAATTTAGCTTTTCTGATAATTTCAACTTAAATATTTTGTTATCAACCATTTTGCTTTCCATTTTTTTCCAGCCACCTCCATGCAGTAAATATCCATTTTGAAAGTTACTAATTAATTTAGTTTTTTCTATTTTCTCAATTAAATTTTCAAATACTTGACTTGTAAAACCGAAAACTAAAAATTTTTTATGACTAAATTTTTTTAAAAAATCATTTAAACCTTCATAGTTAATTTCATTTTTTTCATTTAAAAGATAATGATGGTTTTTACCAAAAATTGAAAACCCTACAATTGCAGCAATTTTTGCGTTAAACTCATTTTTATTATATTTAATCTTTTTATCTACAATCAACATCGGTAATCTCTCTTTTCCTAAAAACTCAGACATAATTTTATTCAATGCTTTTGATTGGCTTTGAGCATTAAATTTATCTAAAAAAATTTTTGATACATTTCCAGAAGTCCCTGAGGAATGTAAAATTTTAAAAACTTCTGACTCTGATATACTTTTTAGATTTAAATCTTTAAATAGATTAATTGGTAAAAAAGGAACATCCTCTAATTTATTAATTTTTTTAGTGTATAAAAAATCTAAAATCTTTTTATACTCTATAGATCTTGAATAATGGAATTTCGTTAAAGAAATCATTTCTTTTTTAAAGTTTCTAACTTTTTTCATTTATATAAATTGATTTTAAAGTTTTAGTTGTATTTTGTTCTACTAAAATAAAGTTTTTATTAATTCCTAAATTTTCACTTAAAATATTTTTTGAAACTTCTGCAAATTTTAAACTATCAATATTTAATTTGATTTTGTTATCTTCCATTTTGCATTTACAATTAATATTATTTTTCTTTAATAAATTTTCAATATCATCCATATTTATTCTAATTCCAAAAATCTTTATAATTCTTTTTTTTCTTCCAACAATATATAGAAAACCATCCTCATCTTTAAAAGCAAGATCACCTGTAAGAAGTTTTTTTTTATTCGTGTCTTTTTTAAAAAGATCTTTGATACTTTTTGCATATCCTAGACACACATTTTCACCTTCTAAATAAATTTCACCTATCACATTATTTTTTTTAATTTTATTTCCTCTTTTATCAATTATTATGATCTTTGAACCTCTTAGTGGTTTGCCTACACTGCTCTTTTTTTTTTTAAAATGTTTCCATTGCAATATTGAAATTCTCGGGCTTGCTTCTGTTTGCCCATACATTTTAAAAAATTTAATTTTTTTTTTCCCACACACGTTTTCTAAATAATTTTCAGTATCTATATTCAATTTTCCTCCTGCTTGAGAGATATACTTTATTGACGACAAATTTTGATTTTCAAATTTCAATTTTTTTAAATATTCAAAAAGATCTGGTACTCCACCAAATGAACTAACTTTTTTTTTTTTTAAAATGTCCCAAAAAAATTTTTCAAATATTGTATGATTATTTAAAATTATTTTGGCTCCACAAAGCAAATGTGTATTTAAAATTGAAAGTCCATACGAATATCCCATTGGCATTGTGGTAATTGTTGTATGATTTTTTTTGATTTTAAGCTCGTTGATGATATTTTTTGAATTTAGTAATAAGTTTTTTTTAGATAATCTCACAAATTTAGGATTTTGAGTGGTTCCTGATGTTGGGAGTAATAAATAGTTAATAAATTCAATTTTATTTTGTAAGTTAAATTTTGACTCATAAAAATTATATGATTTAAATTTTTCTTTTAAAAGAAATTTCTTAAAACTAATTTCTTGTGGGGCAAAAATATATTTCGGCTTATATGCTTCGATTATCTTATTCATGAATTCAACCTTAAATGATTTATCTACTAATAAAGTTACAATTTTATTAGAATTCATAAATGTCAAATATCCAACAATTGACTCTAAATTATTTCCACAAATTAAAAGACAAATGTTCTTCTCTGAAATATTAATTTTTAATTTGTTGGAATAATTTATCAAATCTTTATAAGAGCATTGCCCATATAGTTTATCATCTATAGCTATTTTATTGCCAAACTTATGAATATTTTTAAACATCTGAAACTTAAACCAGCCAGGGAGAATTTTTTTTCTTTTTTTTAAATATTTCTTCTAAAAATTTTTTCTCTCTTAATGTGTCCATACACTGCCAAAAGCCGTGATGTTTAAAGCCACATAACTGTTTCATTTTTGATAATTTTTCTAAGGGTTCTCTTTCCAACATTATTTGATCGTTTTTGATTAATTTAAATATTTTACTGTTTAAAACGAAAAACCCTCCATTAATCCAACTTGAGGAGATTTGTGGTTTTTCTTTGAATTGTTTAATAAGATTACTTTGAATTTTTACTTCACCAAATCGCACTGGTGGACGTACCACAGTCATTGTAGCTATTTTTTTATTTTTCTTGTGAAAATTTACTAGTTTTTTAATATTTTGACCAGATAAGCCGTCACCGTAAGTCAACATAAAGTTTTCATTATCTTTGAAATATTTTTTCAATCTTAAAAGTCTTCCTCCAGTAAGAGTTTTAGCTCCAGTATTTATTAAGTGAAATTTTGATTTTGACTTTAATTTAGAAAAATATTTCTTAATTACATACCCCTTGTAACCTAGAGCCAGGAAAAATTCATTAAAACCATATTTTTCATAAGATTTTATTATATGCATTAAGATAGGCATATTTCCAATTTTTACCATTGGTTTTGGCCTTAATCTTGTCTCCTCGGATAACCTTGAGCCCAGGCCTCCGCATAAAATAACAATTTTCATTAATTTTAAGAGTTTAAAAATTTTTGAATAGTTTGATGAATATACTTTAAATTTTTTTTGGTTAAACCTTGATGGCATCCAATAAGCAGTCCATTTTTCATTACATAATCTGAGTCTTTAAATTCAATTATCTTATTTCTTTTCGATATTAAATTTGAAAATCCAGGATGTCTAAGAATATTTCCTGAAAAAATGGGGCGAGTTTGAATGTTATTTTTTTCTAAAAAAATTTGAAGTTTTTTTCTATTGATAGATTTATCTCTTAAAATAATCGGATATGCTAAAAAATTAGTATTAATTTTGTTGAAAACTTTTGGGACAATAAAATATCTACTATGTTTTTTAAAAAATGATTTATGTTCGTTAAAATTATTATTTCTTATTTTCACATATGTTTTAAATTTTTTCAACTGCTCTAAACCAAACGCTGCACCAATTTCAGAGGGTTCAAAATTATATCCTGCCTCTGAAAATATGAATTTTTTATCGTATGAGACACCTTTCAATTTCACACCTAATCGGTTTTTGATATTCTCTGAGTTACTTAATAAAGATGACATTCTTCCCCAGCTTCTTAAAACTTTAGCTTTCTCAAAATATTTTTTTTCATTAGTTAAGAAGCAACCACCGTTTCCAGCGCAGCTTATAATGTGAGAACCATAAAAACTTGTTATTGAAATATCACTATAAAAACCAGTTGTTCTTGATCCAATTTTTGCCCCTAACGTATCAGCCGAGTCTTCAATAATCTTAAGTTTGTGCTTTTTTGCAATTTTTTTTATTTTTGGCCAATTTGGAATATTTCCAATTAAATTTGGAATTAATAAACATTTTGTTTTTGAGGTAATTTTTTTTTCTATTTTGTCCTCATCAATTTGAAGTGTCTCTTTCTTACAATCAACAAATATTGGTACTAGATTGCTTAGAAC
>MDTB01122134.1_pt1 | contig 17569 bp, 16 predicted proteins | sample 811161 | NCBI WGS metagenome assembly MDTB01 (sample SAMN05326650, study PRJNA326480) | marine metagenome | isolation source: seawater | place: Mediterranean Sea | collected 2009
ACTCACGGAACAACTCAGGAAACCTAAGATCGAAACATATTGCGAGCCCTATCTTTAAAGTCTTGATACTAAAAATTACGGGTTTGTCGCCAGCTAAGTATGTTTTGTTTTCATTAATCTCTTTTCCGCCAATAATAGCTTTGAATAAATTAATTTTTCTGTACTTACAAATTATATTACCAGAATCACTTATTACCACGGCTGTATTAAAAACTTTCCTCTCATCTGTTGAGCGTTCGTATATTGAGCCACACAGAATATGTATGCCATTGTTCTTAGCAATATCCATTAATGGATATAATGACTCACCTGGTATCTGTTCCCCAATTTTATTAAATAAATCTGAAGTATTAAATGACCCACGGTAATTAAATACTTCAGGCAACAATACAAAATCTGCTTTTTTACTCGCTGCTTTTTCTATTAGCAGACAAGCATTTTCTATATTTTTTTTTTTATTTTTACCTGAGTTTAGTTGGATTAAAGCAACTTTCATATTTTTTTTGATACTGTTTTAATTATTTCAACTGCATGATCAATTTCGTCCTTGCTTACACAAAGATGAGGACGCAGTCTTACAGTCTTTTCACGGGTTGGATTACTTAATATTTGATTATTAATTAATCCATTGAAAAAAATATCTCTCTTATGTTTATCAGAAAAATCAAATGCAAATAGTAAACCTTTATTTCTTAAGTTTTTTAATTTTTTGATTTTTTCTAAGCCTGATTTTAATCTATTTGCCATCTTGTTTACATTTTGTAGTATCGATTCGCTTTTTAGAACTTTCATTATATATTTACATCTAATCATATCAACAATATCTGCATCCCAGGTAACCTCCAATCTAATAGAAGTTTTGAAAATTTTGGAAAACTGTTCTTGAACAGCTATTCCGGATAATTGAGTTTTTTTACCAAATACTAAAATATCTGGTACTATTGATAAGTGCTCATGATACCAAATTTTACCAGTACCCCCAAAACCAATTTGTATTTCATCAAAAATAAGAGGAATATCATATTTGGTTGCTATTTCTCTGATACCAATAAAAAACTCATCTGGGAAATAATAATCTCCATATGTACATTGAATTGGTTCGACTAGGATAGCACAGACATTATCATTTGATTTAATTCGATGTTCAACTTTAGTTAAGACTTCACTTACAAAATTAGAATCTACTATTTTTTTCCCATCCTGATATTTTATGACTGGGTTATCAAATGGTCTTTCCATAATCTTAGGAAAACCACTTAAACGATTTTTTACGGGTTGGAACCGACAGGTTAAAAATCCGCCATACGAATTTATACCATGAAAACTGCCCTTGAAGGTTATTACAGAATGATGTCCTTTACCTTTATAATCCATAGCTGTTTTAATTGCAGCCTCAATTGCTAAAGCACCGGTACATGAATAATGATAATGACTAAAATAACCGTTAGAAGTATATTTTCTAAATAGTCTATCAAATTCGGAGGATTCATCAGATAAGATTTCGCAATTTGTAATTTTTTGATGAGCCACACGCTTAATATCTTCTATGTATTCAGATGAACTGAATATTTTATGATTGTAACCTATTGTTAAAGTTGAATATTGACCGAAAAAATCTAGATATTTTTTTTCATTATCTTTATCTACAAGATAAGATCCATGACTTTTTTTAAAATCTATCTTCCTTTTAAATATTGAACTTCGGTTCATCGCTTTAAATAAGACTCCAATGATTAACATTGGAAATTTCGTCTTTTTTAATCTTCATAAAATTGAGATTTTTGAATAGATACATGCTTTTACTAGTAACCATATTTTAAAAGCACTCCATGATTTATAGTTTTAGTATCAATATGAAAATCATTAAAACTATTTTCATATTGAAATTTCTTTATTTCATTTAATGATAAATTAGTAAAATGATTATTGACTGATAACTCTTGAGCATTACAAGGTAAATGTATTAACATCTTTCCATCCTCTTTTAATACTCTTTTAAATTCAGAAAAGTATTTTCTTATGGAATTTCTACCAACCCGAACCAGGGTGTCTATACAAAATATAAAATCAATTGTTTTGTTACTTATGCCTTGAAGCTCATTCCCCTTAGTTTCATAAAATGTAAAATTGTTTCTATTACTTTTTATTTCTTTTAATAATACTGGGAGAATATCTTTGCTTAAATCAACTAAAAATGTATGCTTCGCATTTGGCACAATATGTTTACTCCATTTCCCATCTAAACATCCAAGCTCTAGTACCGTTTTATTCATAATTTTTGGTAATAAAAATTCATCTCTAATCTTAAGGTAATCGCCCAAAACATCTTCTTTATCTAATTGTTTTCCCCAAGCTCTTGGCAACCCTCTTTGATCGTTTTTGATTGCAATTTCGGTCCACTTTTTTTGCATATAATGAGTATTGTAATACCCAGTGGAAAGCTTAATTCTTTCTATTTTAATTCTTAAATAATTAATTACTTTTGTAATCATCTTTTATATATACATGGTCTACATCATATCTACTGACGGCAAGCCTTATAGCCATCTTATCACCTTTTGCGGTAATTTTATGCTTTCTGTTTCTTTCAATAAAAATAACTTCACCTGCAATAATTTTCTTTTTTTCACCTTCCACCAACCATTCCCATTCCCCCTCTAAAATGTACCACCATTCATCCCAATCATGGTGATAGTGCATTCGATTTCCCTCTCCTGGCAATTGAGCAATAAGTGTAGCACTATTAGATGGAGAATTTATCACGGTATGGGACCATGATTCTTCTCGACCGTATTTATGTATAAGTTTCTCCAAATTCACTTTTTCAAGATTATAAGATAACTGATTGTTTTTCTTCACCCCATCGCCCTCTAAAATTTGAGCAACATCCGCATCGTAAATTTTTTGAATTTGGTTTGGTGAATAGTATTTTGGTTTACCTGTCACTAAATCTTTGGATTTAGCAATTGCTTCCGCTAATATAAAATCCTCTTCATTATCAACATCAACGGTAGAGAAACCCTTTAGTTGAAAAAAACCAATTCTGCCATCTCCACCATGGTAGGCAGCACCATATTTTTTTATATTATGTCTAAAGTTTTCTGTATTCCATCCCATTATACCACAAGCATAAGCTTTCACAGGTTCTAAAAGCTGTGATGGTGGGGTTTGCATTTTTTGATCAAAATTAACTGGTTCTCCATTATAAATACATTCAATCCTAATATCTGAGACCGAGATCATTGTATCAAAGTCACTATTTATCATATCATCAATGAATGAATCTATTTCCTCGACAGATAAAAATGGTGATGTTGCTAGAAGCTGAATCAAAATATCACAATCGACATTGTTAATAAAATCTAAAGAAAAATCATCATTTGTAGCGCTATCAGACGCTAATTTTGCATCCCTATGATAAAAATTAATCCCATTATTTTCTGCGATCTCTTTAAAAATTGACGCTTCCGAATTAATATAAATTTTGTCAAGGTATTTTGATTTTTTTGCAGAATCAATTATATATTGTATCAGCGGTATGCCATTAATAAGTCTAAGATTTTTATTCTTTACTCTTTTGCTACCTAAGCGAGCTGGTATCATCGCAATAATTTTCATTTTTTACCTCAAATAAATAAAATTATAATAGGATATCATTTTCTTGCCTCTACGTATACCGAAATCTGAGGATATGTCTGGTCAAAATACTTCAAGTCTCTCATCCAACAAGATTGACTTTGCCCATAACCCGAACGATAAACATCTTTAAAACCAGCCTGAACTAATTGCACCTTCAGTTTATCGTAATTCCACCAAGAGAGATGGTCGCCTGGAAAATTAATATTGAACGTTAAACCACTTGTTAAATTATCAAATAAATCTTCTTTATTATTTTTATTTTGATGTATTAAAAATTCAATTTCTCTAGAATCATATTTCTCTTCACAAGGAGTTTTACAGTGAATGGATCTAGGAGTTGCAATATGGAACAACCATTTATCATAAACTGTTAATGGTTTGGATTTACTAACAAGTGTATCTAAAAATTTTGGGTCATCAAAAAAATACCACCAATTTTTATCTTTTCTTTGAACTGCCTCCCAATCCATATCAGCACAAGGCCCTGTAGAGATTCGAAAAATACCACCTTTTTTTAAGCAGCGATGGACATCATTAAAGAGATTGTTGTTTGCAAAATCTGGAATATGTTCTACTACATGAGAACAATAAAATGCTTCAACTTGATTTGATTCTATAGGAAGTGTATCATTTTTAACAAAATCATGATGAATACTTGGTGCTTGAATAGCCGCAAACTCTGGCGTTTGAGGAGGTAAATCAATATTAGTCCAGCAAGGATGCTCCCAGGTGCCTGCCCCCAGATTATAAAAATTGTTTTTTGCCTCTTCTATTGCACCATAGCTTTTTAAATATGCATCCGTTGAAACTGAGATTGAGGAAGGCCTATTGTATACCATAATAAAACTAATTTTAATCCATCAGCAAAAATATTTGCATAATTTAACCTATCGATAAAAAGTTACGCAAGATTTTTAGTCCAGTCTCACCACTCTTTTCTGGGTGGAATTGGCACCCCATAATATTTTTATTGGCAACAACTGCTGTAACGGGGTAGTCACCATAATTGCAGTAAGCTATGCTGTGAGATTTATCAAGTGTTTTTGCCATAAAAGAGTGAACAAAATATACATCGTCTCCTTGATCTAAACCCTTTAATAAAGTTTTCTCCCAATCATTTAAAGAATCGCCTACCAAAGCATTCCATCCTATGTGTGGGATTGTCAGAGGGTTATTATTTTTAGATTTTTTATGAATAGGAATCACTCTTCCAGGTATTAAACCTAAACCTTCTGATATACCAAATTCTTCACTCTCATCTAGAAGCATTTGCATACCTAAACATATTCCTAGTATAGGAGTCCCTCTTTTTGAAGAATTCTTAATTATTTCGATAAGGTCTTTATTTTTTAGTTCTTCCATTGCTTTAGAAAAAGCACCTACACCAGGCAAAATAATACGCTCTGAAGATAAAATTTCATCTGAGTTTGATGATATTGTTACCTGTGCACCACATTTTTCCAAACCTCTTTTTACACTTAACAGATTGCCTATTCCATAATCAATAATTGTGACATTCCTATTGATCATAATTTCTAACCTGAATACTGGATTTTTTTGCAAAATCACGAATTTGTTGAATTGAAGAACGATTATAATGCAAAATATCAGCCATAGCAATAGCGTTTACATTATATAGTTGAGTAACTACATTGAGCATGTCTTCAGGCTTACCCATACCACCACTTGCAATAACTGGAATATCAACTGCGTTAGAAACAGCAGAAATCAGTTCAAAATCAAAACCTCGCCTAGTTCCCTCATTATCAATTGATGTAAGGAGTATTTCCCCTGCGCCATGTTCAACCGCAATTTGAGCCCATTCAACAACGTCAATCCCACTCCTTTCTCTTCCACAATCAGTGTAAGCCTCCCAATGTCCAGATTCTTGTTGTTTTGCCTCTATTGATAAAACCATACACTGTGAACCGAATCTATTTGATATTTCGCTTATTAGCTTAGGTCTTTTAACGGCTGCCGTATTAACTGCTATCTTATCTGCTCCAGATCTAAGTAATTGACTAACGTCATCAATAGTTCTTATTCCACCTCCAATCGTCATAGGAATAAAAACATCATCAGTAGCCTTTTTAACAATTTCAATTAAATTACTTCTACCATAAAGACTTGCAACAATATCTAAATAGATTAATTCATCTGCCCCTTGTTTATAATATTTTATCGCGTATTCATTAGGATCTCCAATAACCCTTAGGCCCTCAAGATGGACACCTTTGATTAAAGTTGGCCCTTTGATATCAAGCCTTGCAATTAATCGAACATTTTGCACTAAAATTATCTGGAAGAGTCACTATGCCAAACGGCATGGCGCAACTCCCATTCATTTTTTTTATTAGTCCATAGATGGTCAGATCTCCAGCTATCAATAATTTCATTCACCTCTTGATCTGTTATTGAACAGTAATCAAGAAAAACATCATAATGTCTGTGGGGGAATTCATGGTCAAAGCGTTTTACTAAAGAGACACCCTCTTCACGGGTAATCTTTCCATCACGTATTTCATGTGCGCTATCAGCAGTTGCTCTGCCAATTCCAAACTTTATAAAGGATAAATAGTAATGAAATCCATCTATCTCATCATCTATGCTTGCATATTTTGAATATGTGCCCTCAGTCCTTTCCGTATTAGGACTAAACCCAGTGTTTTCTCTGCAATAATAGTAATTTTCTTGAGGGTCCCAAAGTCTATAATAACCGTAAAAATGTATCTCCGTATTATTCTTCAAAATATTTTCATATTTGGGAGCCATAAATGGGCGAAGATCTGCTAGTGAAATTCCATGATCAGAAAAAAATTCAGGAGGCATACCAGAAAAATAATGTTTATCATGATCTTGTATTTCACGAGTGGGCTTAAAAGCATTTTGCATATCGCCACCATATTCAACCTCGCCATTTTCTCCATACATTATTAGACTGATATTATTTTGGATGGCTACATGAACTGGAAAGTTTACTTGACCATAAATAAATGGTTGAAACGGGTCTCCCATATGTTTAAAAGAGAGCTGAGTAAGCTTTCTAGTTACCTGAGGGTTAGGCGTACCTAGCACATGATTGAAGCCTGACGAAATAAAAGCATCCAAATTTTTTCTCCCAATGACACTATGTTTAAGCGGAGCCCATGTTACACATAATGGATTCATTCCGAACTTATACTTCAATTCATGAGCTACAAAACTGCCATCCTTGCCTCCACTACAAGGAACTACCACATCATATTCCCCATTGTTTTTTCTGTTTTTATCACAAAGGGTAATTAATTCTTCCTCTCTTTTTTCCCAATCAACTTCTTTACGTTTATATTCAGCATAAAAGCATGCAGAACAAACACCGTTTTGGTCAAATTTTATTCTAGGCCTTTGGTTAGAAACGGTACATTTTTTACAAAATTTGACTTCTTTAGGTAGATTATATAGTTTTATCAGATCTCTTTTCATCAATAATCACTTTCTTATTTTTAAATTTTCCACTATAATTATTTTATTTAAGCGGGGAAATTTACTCCAATGTTATTAAAATTAAATTTCAATTTTTTTTTGAATCAATAATTGCTTGAGCAGTAAAAAAATCAATTTGGCTATCAATATCAATTGATCTCTCTTCAGGCATTACAAATGCAAGAGTTAAATTTGTGTAAAATGATATTTCGCGGATAAAATAGTCTACCTTGGATATAAATAATGCACCATTAGGCAAATAGGTTTTAGGAAATTGCTGTCTATTAGTTGTTATGTTTTTAATAGAAGTACATGGTTTAAGTGTTCCATTTTCTTCTATAACATAATTCCAATGAAATGGCTTATTCGATTGGGATACAGAGACAACTGTTGGTGCATCCCTGTCCATCATAATTTCAAGAGCCCTATCAATATCAAAAGATTTTCTTAGTGGAGATGTAGGCTGAAGTACAATTACGATATCATATTGGTTGTCTATTGTTTTAATCGCATGCATAATTACATCATTCAGATTTGCTTTATCTGTTGAAAGATCACAAGGCCGAATAAATGGCACTTCACACTTATATGAAATTGATATATCTGCAATGTATCTATCATTGGTAGATACTATGCATTTATCTATATACTTTGATTTATTTGCCTCAATTATCGACCATGCTATTAAAGGTTTTCCATCTAGTTTCAAAATATTTTTATTAGGAAGTCCTTTGCTGCCGCTCCGGGCTGGAATAATGGCCAGTATTGATTGTCCATCTATCATAAAAGATCCATAGTATGTTGATATTCTGTCCACTGGCCTACATCAATCCACACATCATCATCAACTGGGAAAACACCTACTCTACCCCCTTGCATATTAACATCATCAATAAGCTGGGTAATATGGTAACATTTATCCTCTGGAATGAAAGTTAAAACATTTGGATTTAGTATGTAAAGTCCAGTATTGATTAATAGATTGTAGTGTGGCTTTTCGCTGATGCGAGATAAGTTCCCTTGGCCATTGAGTTCACAAGTACCGTATGGTATAACATACTCTTTCATTGAAGCAACTAAAGTTATGTCATATCCACCCTCTTTATGAAAATCATATAAAGTATCGTAATCAGTTTTTATAATGATATCACAATTCGTCACAAAAAATGAATCATTAAAATTATCAACAAGCTTTTTTAAACTCCCAGCTGTGCCTAGCGGTTTTTTTTCATCGACAAAACTGATTTTATAATCTGGCTGTAATTCTTCAAAATATGCTTTCAATAGCTTTCCTTTGTAATTGACTGTCAAGTGAAAATCGTTACACCCAAAAAAAATAAACCTATCAATGATATGTTCAATAATTGGCTTATCATTTATTGGAACAAGAGGCTTTGGAAGAATTTTGGTAAATGGCTCTAATCTACTTCCTTTCCCCCCTGCCATGATAACAACGGGAATATCTGATAAATTTTTATTTGGCTGATTAATCTTCCCTATTCTTTCACCATTTACATAATCAACTAAAATATCGTTGTCATCAACTATAGGTACAAGATCCAACTTTTCACTCGCCATTAAATCCTTGGCTATTTTAATGGTAAAATCTTTTTTTCGCAACGTAATCGGACTTTTAAAGAAAGAGTTCGATATAATTTCTGAGGGATCTGAACCACGCAAGATACTGCGTCTTATATCTCCATCAGTTAGTGTCCCTAGGATTTTATCAGTCTTGTTTACAACTATTAGACATTTAGTTGACACCTTATCCAAAATCTTCATAGCCTGCCTGATAGTAATATCAGGGCGTACTATTATTTCTTTCATTTATTCTCCAGATCATAAAATTCTTTTTTCAATATCCCTTCGAGAGAAGTTATTTCGATCATATTAACAATTTTTTTACTAGCACCACCCTCTCCATATGGATTTTCAACAAAATTTAGTGTTTTTTGAAAGTCTTTTGTGTATGCTTTTTCTATAGCTTTCAGTATGGATTTTTTTTCAGGTTTACAATCAATTATACTTTCTGCCTTAGTTCGTCCTTTCTGACGATCACCAATATTTATAGTTGCTTTTTTGAAAGACGGAACCTCTAGTAAACCAGAAGAGGAATTCCCTACTACTACATCAACGTATTTAACCATTGACAGATAGCGCTTTTGACCTAGTGAAATGAATGATTTTGAATTGGAATTTCTCTTGACAAAATCATCTATCAATTTAAAAATAATTCTTCCGTCAGTATCTGCATTTGGCATTGTAAAAACAATATTAGTAGAATTGAGTTCTTTCAGTGCGGATAGCAATTCATTCATTTGTTTTCTAGCAGTTGAATTTTCTAAAGTAACGGGATGGAAAGTAACTAATAAATTTTTTTTCCCAAATTTAAAATCAATTGATTTTTCTAAATTTTCTTTACTGAATAACTTGACGCTATTTATATTATCGACTCCCAAACCACCGACCAAAAAAACACGATTTGGCTGCTCTCCCAATTGAATTACTCTATTTTTAAACTCTTGGGATGCAACAAAATGGAGTTGAGACATTTTTGTGATAGAGTGCCTAATTGGTTCATCTATTGACCCTTGTGTTGTTTCTCCTCCATGACAATGAGCAACAGGCACTCGAGCTATCATAGCAGCTGAAACTGCTGCGAATATTTCAAACCGATCGCCTACAACTAATACTAGATCAGGCTTTAAAGATTTAATTGCATCAGAAAACCCAATCATCCCAATGCCGACAGATTTTGTGATTCCGCTTGAACTATCTGAGCTTATTAGCATCTCTACTTTTTTATCTATTTTATATCCATCTTTTTCGATTTCTTTAAAAGTTAATCCAAATTCAGGCGATAAATGCATACCCGTTGCGATGATTTGCAGTTTTAGTTTATTTGACCTCTGGACACCATCAATTACCCATCTCAGTAACCCATATTCGGCTCTTGTACCTGTTATTACACAAATTTTTCTTTTACTCATTTTATCAAATCATCTTTTTGAAAAGATTTTTGAGCAATACGACCAATTAAATCATCCCAGAGCATCGGAGATATCCCAGTCCCTGGTCTCTTAGTAGACAAGTTATCTTCAGAAAATAATTCTCCTTTTTTGATATCTTTTTTTGCGATAATTGACTTTCGAACAATTGAAATATTCTTTTTTTCACTTTCACTTGGTCTTTTTATACCATCACCTAGAGCAAATTCGATATTTCTAATTGATGTTACCATAGATTTAAGTTCATTTGGCTCAAGACTCGCAGAATGATCTGGCCCAGAAAAACTTCTATCTAAAGTAAAATGCTTTTCGATAACTTCAGCTCCTAAAGCAACGGCTGCAATAGCCACCTCAATCCCCAACGTATGGTCAGAGTAACCTACCTTGACATCCAATTCATTACCCATATTCACCATTGCATTCAGATTCACATCCTTCATCGGAGTAGGGTACTCTGTATTACAATGAAGCACAGTGATATCATCTTTACTTAAGCTACTTTGGATCAAAATATCAATTGCTGATCTAATTTCATCCATTGTAGACATCCCGGTTGAAATGATTATAGGTTTGCCTCTTTTACTGATATCCTTAAGGTAAGGTAAGTTATTTATCTCTCCAGATGGAATTTTGTAAATAGGAATACCCAATTTATCCAAAAGTTGTATGCTTTCAGTATCAAAAGGAGTAGACAGAAATTGTATCTTCTCTTTTTCAGCATACTTCATAAGGTCAAAATGTACGGCTTCATTAAGCTCCAGATTTTTGATCATTTCAAATTGGGTTTCTTCTACTGAGGTAATGGCTTTTTGGTAATGAGCTTTTTCTGCTTTTTTTGTTAGGAGACTTTCTGCCTTGAATGTCTGAAATTTAACTATGTCAGCTCCAGCATGAGCTGCAACTTTTATCAGCTCTTTTGCAGTCTGGATGCTTCCGTTATGATTAACACCTGCTTCAGCTATAATAGTCGTTCGCTTTTTTTTCATCTTTTAAATGCCTGATTGGGTAAAATATTATTCTTAGCCACCAATCCTGCACCAACCACAGAATTATTACCAATTGATATATTTTGGATTATTACAGATCCGCTGCCTATAAAAGTTCCACTCCCGATTGAAACATTTCCATTAATTATAGCGCCAGTGGCAATATGACAATTATCGCCAACTAAAGAATCATGTTCAATTAAAGCTTTATTATTTACGATGCAATTATTCCCAACTTTTACATTCGCATTAATCACTGAACCATGCATCACAATTGTGCCATCTCCAATCTCAGCTCGTTTTGAAACATAAGCTTTAGGTGAGACTATTGAAGGAAGAGTAAAATTAAGTCCCTTTAACTTTTCATATAATTTGATTCTATTAATAGGTGATTTAATTTGTCCAATAGCTATTAGAGCTTTATCACAATCCTTTCTTAACTTTTCTAAATCTAAATCAGTACCAATAACAGGGTATAAATTTTCATAAGAACTCTTTTTATCTTTATCAACCAAACCCATTATTTCATATTTGTTATGTGATTCAATAACATCAATACATGAACGAGCATGTCCACCTGCACCAATTAATATAATTTTATCCATTCAGTACACTTATTATTCTATCAAGAATTTCGGTCGTTAAATCTGGTGAAGAAGGCAAACAAATACTGTTTTTTACTAATTCATTTGCTTTGTTAATGTTATATGTTTGATAATTTTTATATGGGCTTTGCTCATGATTTAACATCCACACAGGACGAGTTTCAATTTTATTCTTAATACATTTTTGTAATAATTCTGACACACTGCGTTTGTAAATTAAATTATCAATTTGTAAAATATTTAACCAGTAGTTATTAGAGGAATATAAGGGAGTCGAAGCAATCTTGAGCCCCGGGATCTCTTTAATCATACTTTTATAATAGTTGTGTATCTCTCTCTTCTTATTTAGTTTAGTTTTTAATAATTCTAACTGCGCTACACCCAAGGCTGCCTGAATATTTGTAAGCCTATAGTTAAATCCGATATTATTGTGAACATATTTAATTGGATCATCTTTTGCTTGAGTAGTGAAATACTTTGCTTCTTTAGCTAAATCTAAATCATCAGTCAATATCATACCCCCACCGCCAGCGGTAATAATTTTATTCCCGTTAAAAGACAAACAACCTAACCTACCAATAGTACCTGTATCCCTTCCCTCATAATCTCCAGAAGTATAAAAAGTACCCAAGCTTTCACTCGCATCTTCAACAACCGAAATATTTCTCTTTTTACAAAATGGAATCAACTCATCTAGTCCCACTGCATTTCCCCAGACATGAACTGGTAAAACTGCTGATATCTTTTTATGCGTCTTTTTATTATAGGTAAATCCATTTTTAAAGATAGTCTCATTTTTTACAAAATCAATAGTTTTCCTAACATCAATATTATAAAAATCATCAGAATCCATAAAAATAGGATCAGCCCCGTTATAGGAAACTGCATTTATAGGCGCAATGAAGGTAAGCGTGGGAACGATTACCTCATCACCTTTTTTAACACCTGCTAGCTTGAGACTTATATGTATTGCTGATGTACCATTAACACATGCGATTGCATATTTTGATTTGGTAAAATCACAAACTTTCTTTTCAAATAATTCAACATATTTTCCAGCTGAGGAAACCCAATTTGTATCAAGACATTCTTTTATATATTTCCACTCATTGCCATCAAGAGTTGGAACAGATAAGGGGATATTAGACATTATACTGCTCTGATTTATATAACTTAAGATTATCAGGATTATCCATCCAATTAATTGTCTCTAATATACCTTTTTGAATGCTGTATTCTGGTTTCCAGTTTGTATTAGCCTTGATCTTTGTATTATCACATACCAATCTTTCAACTTCACTATTTTTTGGTCGAATACGTTCATCAGTTGAAATAATTTTAACTTTTTTACTCATTTGATTAGCTATTAGATTTACTAGATCTCCCATTGAAATTTCTTCATTCATTCCAACATTTGTTACTTCACCAAATAAGTTTTTAGAATTGTATATTTCAATGAAACCATTGCATGTGTCTTTTACAAAGGTTAAATCTCTTGTTGGGCTTAAATTTCCTAGGTTAATCACCTTTGCATCATTCAATAATTGAGAAATCACTGTCGGTATAATCGCCCTAGCTGACTGCCTTGGCCCATAGGTATTAAATGGACGAACAATTTTTACTGGTAAATCAAAAGATTTAAAATAACTAAAAGCGAGTTGGTCTGCAGATATTTTAGTAGCAGAATAAGGGGACTGTCCTATCAATGGATGGTTTTCATCCATAGGGGTGTATTGAGCTGAACCGTATGTCTCGCTGGTTGAAGTGATTAAAACTTGCTCAAGACCCCTACCTCTTGCAGCCTCAAGAATATTATAGGTACCCTCAATATTTGTGCGTATGTAAGCTAAAGGCGAAACATATGAATATGGAATTCCAATCAACGCAGCAAGGTGAAATACAGCTCCGCAACCTTCCATTGATTTATTTACTGAATCAAAGTCTCGAATATCTCCTAAAATCACATCCATTTCATTTTTAAAATTTGAGTTTTCTAGCCAACCCCAATTATTGTTTGGGTTGTACCTATCAAATGCTACAACCTCATAACCCTTCTTGACAAACAACTCTGCAAGGTGTGAGCCAATAAAACCAGTAGCGCCAGTAATAAATATTTTTCTCTTATTTTTCATTTTTATGTTTTAATCAGTTTGTAACATATTAACTTTATTTAAACTGTCAGTAATATCGTGAAAGAGGTAAGGTTGCTTAATCAAAGCAAAATACGAACTATCAGGTAGATATTTATTATTTTCATTGAAAATCTTATTAAAAATAAATCTAAACAAATTAACCGGTGTGGAACTTGCGCGAATACCAAGTGAAATAGGTGAATAAATTGCATTAAGTATTCCAAACCGCTGATCTAAATAATTTGATGGTGGAATTTGCTCTCTCATATCATTTGCGGCCGCAACAGAGTTCCTGTTGAGATATTTCATATCATCTTCTGCCCCATAACCATGATCAGCTTGAACAATAATTATTGCCTCTGGATCATGAGTTTTTATATTCTTAAGAATTTTTATTATTTCATACCCAGTAAATCTAACTTGCTCAATAAACTTATTTTTATCCTCAAATTTACCAAATGCGCTCTCAAAATACTTAGGTCTAGAACCATCATGCAGGAATATAAATGGAGAGTGAGGAACCATAATATGCATGGCAACAAAAACTGGTTTATTACCTGGGTCAAATTCTTTAAGGAACTGAAGCTTAGATTGAGTCTCACTTCTTAGCTGAGTGACAATTAACTCATTTTCAATTATTCGAAACATAGAAAGATGAATGACTAACTGAACAAAATCATCTAGAAATAATGATTTTCTGTACGAGAAGCGTTTATCTTCCTTATTGAAGTTTGAAATTATATCATAACCTTCTGATTCTAATCGATTTGTCACGTAATTATCACTGTAAAATCTCGCTATGTAATTATCTTGGTTGTATGCCGTTTTAAATTCGCTATCTAGATGTAAATATCTCATGCTTAAAGTTGAATTAATTGAAGCACCAGTAAAACAATAATTACTTCTAGCATTTTGGTTTACATTAAACCCCATCGAAATAAGGTTATTCACAAACCCACTATCATTGAAAGAATAATAATGATCTAACACTCTATGATTTGGATAACTATCAAAGATTAAAAAATATATATTTGGATTTAATTTATTTTTTAGGTTTGTTTGTGTCTTTAATTTGGACATTAATTCAACTTTTTTTTCATTACCTTTAAAATTTTTTATTTTATAAACTAAAGTCCAATCATAATGTATACCCATGGTGAAGATAGAAACAAAAACAAGCCCAATTGAAAATTGATTTAAATACTTAGTTATTAACTTGAGGTTGTTTTGTATTCTATTGTTTTTAAATATATAGAGGCTTAACACGAGCATGATACACAAAAAAATAGGGAGCAAATTTCTATTTCTGGTTAAGTTTATCAGTGCAATAGGATTTTTAATAAAATAATCAAGAACTCTTCCATATAGAAAAAAGAGGAAAATATTTAAAGAGATAATTATTGCTCCGATCCTTTGTTCCATAGCATATAAAATGACCCAGAATAAAAAAACGGTGAAAATCAAAAAAAATAATTAATACATAAAATATAGTTCCGAAACTGACCTCATTAATATTTATGGATGCAATAGATAAAATTTGAAATATCAGTATCAAAATGGGATGATATGGAAAGGTTTTAAAATTCATTTTTTTGATCAATTCAAATTACAGAAATCAATTATATAATCTGATCCAATTTTTGAGGATTTTCCCCAATTAAAGATGTTTTTTTCACGATCAGAAATAAGTTTTTTCTGAATCTGACTGATATTTTTGAATGACATTTTAATTTTTTCTTCAATATTTTCGAGTTCAGAGATTTCCATTGCAATACCACTAGAATAACGAATTGAATCTTCAATAGGTTCCAAATTGATTTTCTTATATTCACTATTATGAATTTTTTTTTCTGTATTGATGTAGATTACAGGCTTCAACATACCCCATAGAAATTCGATGGCAATTCCAGACCAATCAGTTATCAAGATCGCTGATTCTAATATATTTTTTGAATTAGTTAGTTCTGTTTCTATTTTAATGTTCGAATGTTTAACATACTGTTTATGTAATTCAATTACTCTATCTTTACTTCTCCTTAAAAATTCTGGATGAGGACGTACAATGACTTCATAGCTAGATAAAATAAGTCTATCTAAAATTCTATCAATGCAAGATTCTAAAATATTCCCAGAGTTCCAAGATGGAGCGATTAGTATTTTATTTTTAGCAATTAATGAGCTATCATAGTTTTTTCCAATATCTTCAAGAAGACTATACCCAACCTTAACTAAATTTTTTCTTGAAAGATTATATAGTTTTTCAGTTTCTCTTATTTCTCTTACATGATGCGGACCGACACAAAAGATCGTATCATATTCATCAAAAGCTTTTTGATTATATTGCATGTGGACACTATTTATAGCATGGAACATATAAATATGATTGACTTTATTTACAGATCTTTTAATATGGTATTGATCTAAATCTGCCATTGTCATTATCAAAGTTTTAGTATTGATAAATGGAAAAAAAAAGGATATAAGTTTATTAATATAAAATGAAGCTAGACGTTCGTGTTTAAAATCAAAAATAGGATCCCTGATATCCGATGTTACATAATAGATATACAAATCTGATCCTGCTATTATTTCTTTAATTGTGCCTCTAAAATTTTGATAATAAATACCGCTCTCAGAATAAAATGTTATATCAGAATTAGTTTTGGAAAACTTAAAAAACCTCCAAATATCCATTATTTCTCTAACTAAGGACATAAGCTAACAATATTCATTAAAAAAGTTATCTAAAATATTTTTAATATCCTCAGGAGAAACTTTTACTATGTTGTTAACAGATCGTGCTGGGTTATTCATTTCAGGCGCTAATGAGTAAACTTTCGATTGACATGATTTTATAGATTCAAAAAGGTTTTTTTCATTCAATTTTTGGTACAATGATTTCAGCCTCTCTTCTAAACTGACTTTATTTGAAAGTTTACTATAAATCTCATCAACGCTCCCCGTATTATCATTCGCTCTATTATAAAGCAAAATTTGGGGAAGAAATATGCCAGAAGCTAGGCCATGAGGGACTCCCAAATGACTAGTCAACGGATAAGACATTGAATGAGCTATTGCTGTTTTAGTTTGAGATATACATAGTCCTGCTAACATGCTAGCCCATGCCATTCTGGTTCTTTTTTCTAAGCTATTTGGGTTATCTAAAATATCTGGCAAAGTTTGAAGTATAATTTCAATAGCATAAAAAGCAATAGACTTTGAATATGGAGTGGAGTTTTTATTCCAAAGTGATTCAAAAGAATGTGACAACGCGTCTAAGCCCGATACAGCAGTCATCCTAAACCCAAGAGAAGATGAGAGACCTCCATCAATAATTGCATGATCTGGAAACAAAAATTTTGACTGCAACGATAGCTTTCTTTTGTTTTGATCATCCCATATAGTTGCAAAAGGTGTAACCTCTGCACCTGTACCTGAAGTAGTCGGTATCGCAATCAAACCATGCTCTTTGTTCGATACAGTCATTGAACCATTTAAATATTTTAAGAGACTATTTTTATCATCAATTTTAAGAACACTCAATCCTTTTGAAATATCAATAACGCTTCCACCGCCAATGGCAACAATAATATCAAAGCTTTCTTTTCTTAAAATTTTAATATTTTCAAGCAACTGATTTATGGTTGGGTTTGGACTGATATTATCAATAATGAACTCAGCATCTGGAAAATATTTATTCCAACCTCTTGAATTAAACCCTTTACTGCTAATAACGA
>MDTB01077866.1_pt1 | contig 17566 bp, 5 predicted proteins | sample 811161 | NCBI WGS metagenome assembly MDTB01 (sample SAMN05326650, study PRJNA326480) | marine metagenome | isolation source: seawater | place: Mediterranean Sea | collected 2009
AAAACATGGAATCAAAATCCTCAGCGCCCTCAATAAAACCTCCCATATGGATGGCTGATTCATCAAGTTTTTCAGTTGCAAAACTTTCAAGCCTTTCCCCGCTGAGTGGAACAACGGCGGTATTCTGCGATTTAAGCAGTTCTTCCAATTGTTCATCATTCTCAGCGTGTGGTAATTTAAAACTGTATCCTATTATAGCAATGTCCCCATCGGTGTTATTACTTAACTCATGAACTTCTACTGAATCCGAATCATTGCTTAAAAACTTAGTCAACCTGCTCAAGGTAGGGTATTGATAAATAAGTGAGTCATCATATTTTTTTCCTAAGATTTTTTCGAGGTATCCTATTAGTTCAACGGATGCAACTGAATCCATCCCAATGTCAGAAAAGACGCCATCGTTCTGCAGCAGAATATGTTTGTCGGGGAACCTTTCGGAGCACCAATCTGTAATCAGTTGTTTGAGCTTGTTTCTACTTGGGTCAACTTTTTCATTTTGTATTTCATTCACTGCTGAAATCCCGCCAGGAGTGGGGTTTTGTCTAGCTGGTACGGCTAGGTGCAGTGCGTTGTTATGATATTCATCCTTGTTTTTTTGCCTTTGTATCTTACCGCTGGAGGTCTTTGCTATTCTTCCTGGTTTGACTATGAGAAACTCGTCTAAACTGATCCCATGGCTCTCATAAACAGCCTTCTTTGCGTTTCTTCGTATTTGCTGGAAGTCGGCTTTCCTTATTGAGGATCTTTTGATTTCCTGCACAGCTATTATTTTCTGCTCGTCACCATTCTCGACTGAAAAAACTGCACAGGCGTTGTTTTGTAAATGAATACTGCTATTGTTGATAGTTTGCTCAATATCTTGCGGGTAATAATTCCTTCCCCGTATGATAATTAAGTCTTTTTTACGGCCTGTTACATACAAGTTTTTTTCGTGTATAAACCCTAAATCACCCGTGGCCAAATAAAGAGATTCCTTCGCATGCTCAAGTGCCACGAATTGTTCTGCAGTGGCATGGTTGTTATTAAAGTAACCTTGGGAGACACTCTTGGAGGAAACAAAAATTTCACCTATTTTCTGCTGGCCTGTTACGTCCTTTCCACTTTCATCTATGATGCGTATGTCCGTTGTCTCTAGCCAACTTCCACAACTAACAAATGGGGTATGTCCGGACGTAGTTTGCAGTTTTTTATCAAGGCTGACGGATTCTTCAACGATCTCAACAGTATTGTTTTGCAGGGATGTATCCTTGACAGTAATAACTCGCCAAGGTTTAGCTAAACTTACAATAAGAGTGGCCTCGGCCATGCCGTAGCAAGGCGTAAAGGCCTTTGGATTGAAACCGCTTTTAGAAAAGTTGTTACTGAATTCCAACAGGGTGGAGTATCTTATGGGTTCCGCCCCATTCCCTGCTGTCAGCAAGGTGGTTATATCCAAATCATTAAGGTCGTTTGCGTTTGCCGCCTTGTTGCAAAGGTCATAAGCAAAATTTGGAGCTGTTGTGTGTGTTCCCTTATATTTGGAAATAATTTCCAGCCAGAGGAGAGGTCTCTTGAGAAAAGCAGTAGGTGCGAAGAGGAAACACGTTGAACCCGCATATAATGGTAGTAAAACACCATATACAAGCCCCATGTCATGGAAGACAGGCAACCAGGAAACCATAACCCTTGAACTTTCAAAAGACGTATACAACCTCAAGTCTTCCAAATTGGCCATGAGGTTTCCATGGCTGACCATAACACCTTTTGGGCTCCCAGTGGACCCAGATGTGTATTGCAGTAAAGCCAGCTGGCTTTTTGCTGTTTGAGCATACTTACCATTTTTGATATTGCTGGCAGGAACCTTGTTTTGATTAGAACTACAATACTCTTCAATAATAACCAAAGGTAGCTTGGAGAGTAAGTCTGAATTTTCTATTCCAGATTTAGAATGTTTTGCGATTTGTCGTGAGGTGATAATCAAATCTGCACGTGAGTCCTTGATAATACCCTCCAGACGTTCGTACGACCTGTTTTTGCGGGGAGGATATGCTGGAATGGGACAAATTCCAGCGATATGACAAGCGCAAAAGGCGATAATAAACTCTATACCTGAATGAAATAACAATAGTGCGAAGGGTTCATTCCCGACAGTCGTCGCCTCATTGATTCTTTGAGCATATTTTCGACTTTCCGCTAACAGTTCACTGTAGGTTATTTGATTGCTGATTTGAACGGACTCATCCAACCAATGGTATGCCACCTTGGAACCGTACTCTCGGACCGTATTCTCTAAAGCCTGGACAAGGTTTTGTGGTTTTTTTAGATCCATAATGGTATTTTAAGTGCGAAAGAGTTTAGTAATGCAGAACTTTGCAGTTTGCCCATTCTTGGTCCTAATTCGACTACCGGCATAATGGGTCCCATAGACACTTATCCTGATTTTCTCATTTACGCTGAACAAGTTCCGAAAAACAGTTTCAAGTGAATCCTCTTTACTGACCGAGAGTAGATGGCAAATGAAGCATTGCCCCTGAGTTTTTAATTTGAGGTTAATTTGCTGTGTGATTATCTCGACGAACTTTTGACCGCTTTGACCACCAGCATAGTAATTTTTTCCGACTTCGTTGTCATGGCTGGGTAGATAAGGTGGATTCGCAGTGATCAAATCAAAAGCATCAAAGGCTACACCACATTCGGTTTTAAGTAGATCACCTGAGATAATAGAACAGTTTTTTATATTGTTTAGATGGGCATTAAATTTAGCAAATTCAATGGCCCTATCGTTGTTGTCCAAGCAGGTTACATTTTGGGAGAATGTGGATGTATATAATCCGATGACGCCTGAACCAGTGCAGAGATCCAGGCATCTATCGTAGTTGAATATGGGAATGCTATCACAAAGTTCATATGATTCTGGGAATAATGGCATTACTTTATTCACGGTGTTGGAGCTGAAAAGTGGGTCTGTCGCTACAATCAACTCTTTGACTTCCCAGAAGGCAAATTGAGATTTGAGGCAATTGCCTTTATTCAGAAGTATATTAAACTCTTGGAGCCCCCTGACTAAATGGCTTGGAAAAATTTCGTGAACTTTTCGCGATTCAACTTCTTGACACAGCAGGAACAACTTTATGAGGACATCAAGAGGATCCTCAAACGGTTTATTCAAGTACTCTTCAAGTGAGCGAGCAACTTTTTCGTCGTTGATATTTGCGGTCGTGTATGGCCATAAATTCAAACGCTTAAAAATCTTTTCCGAACAATACTCGGTATTCTTCAATATTGCAACAAAAGTATTTGCGGAGTCTTTTAATGGCAAAGGACAATTTAAGGGTGACCCAATTTTCTTAAGTTGCTGTAGAAATGCCTGGGTAAAGCGTTGGATGAGTTCCTTCTTGAACCTTGCGCAGTTGTAACTGACTTTTAAAGAAAATGATTTTTCATCCCGGTAAGTGGTTAGCATCAAGTCACGGAGCATAAATCTCTGATCCGAGTCTGTTAATTTTGCATCATAGTTGATTTTCTTGATTCCTAAATGGTCCTCATCTGAATAGTTGGTGCCGAGAAAATTGAAACCTATTGCGGGTTCTGCATGAGAATTGCTCATTGAGTTTTCGCCTTGCTGAATCAATTTGTTCTGGAGCGGTTGATAGTTTATCCCCTTACTCGGCAGATTGATTAGTCGTATTTTCAGTTCCTCTAGTTTATCGTGAGGATAATCTCCAGATAAAACGGGGATTTTCAATGGGTGAAAGGCAGAGAACCATCCAACCAAGTCCGAAAGATCATGGTTGTTCTCAAACAAGGCGCGCCCGTTATGCTCCATTTGGACCGTGACATTGTCATCGTTTGTCAGTGTTTTTAAAACCAAAGCTAAAGCGATGACTTGATCGTGGTATGTGAACTTATGTGCTTCCTTGCAAGTATCAAAGGAGGCAGTAAATATTTCGCGATTTTTGGTTGCCCTTTGACTAAGACTACTATTAAGAAATTTATTATCTGGGTAATTGGTTTGTTCTTCCCAGTAGGCCTTTTCTCGAAAGACCCTGTCATAATATTCATCAGTGAGAATCTCCCTGTAGTTTACTTGAGTGCCATTTTTTGCAGAATCCCCGTTATAAAACTTGCCTTGGTTAACGCTGTGTGCAGCGGTTTTTAACTGTTCTGCTATTATGCTCCATGATATGCTATCAATAACAAAGGAGTTTATTGAGATCAACGCCCTTGCGCCATCAGGGTATTCCATCAACAGTACGTTGATGGGCTGGGCCTGCTTTTTAGAAATGTCCTTGAGAAATCCCCCAATTTCTAGGGCGCATGATTCGTCGAGGTTTAAGTCAGAATGGAGGGAAATTTTTTTCTCAACGAAAATTTCCTGATTGTCATTTATTTTACCGAAAATATCGTTTCTATGCACATGCTTAAAATCAAGCCGAAGCATTGGATGCGCGGCGACAATTTCTTTTATTGCTTCCGTTAACTTCGCGGTTGTAAATGGATGCGTGACTTCGATATATAGATTGTTATAAAAAGAATCTAACTTAAAAACGTTTTCAACAGTATGCTCTTCCTGCTTTAAAAGCATGTTTATTTGGGTGGGCGAAAACTCAACCGTGGTCTGTTTACCTTGGTTTTTGCGGTCTGCAAGTGCCTGCATCTTAGTGGCCATTTCCCGTATCTTAGGATTAAAATATATGTCCTTAACTGGAAGTAAATGCCCTAAGGTTTTTAGTTTCCTGCTTACTTCGATACTTTTAATTGAATCTCCACCTATCTCAAAAAAGTCTGAATCAGGTCCAATTCCTTTATTACCCAACGTCTCGGTCAACACGGATACCAGAGCTTTTAGGCTGGTGTTTTCACTTATGTTCCCTGTTATCAGTAAAGGAATCTTTGCCTCAGGCCTGAGCCTTTTCAATTTTTCGTAATCTACTTTGCCGTTAATAGTTAAGGGTATCTTTTTGATGATATAGTATTCCGAAGGTAACATGTATTCTGGCAATTTGGTGTGAAGAAAGGTTTTTACCTGCTGAATATCTAACTCGGTTCTGGTAACTAAGGCAGTGCATAGTGTTGACTGGTTCTTATTATCTCTGAGGTAGGTCGCACTTTGCCGAATGCCATCGATACTTTGAATTAAATTGTTGATTTCATTCAGTTCAATCCGATAACCACGATGCTTTATCTGGTCATCCTTTCTTCCAATAAAGGTAATTTTTAAATTGTTGTCGCTGTATCCATAATCTCCGGTCAGATATAATTTGATACCGTTTTTCCATCTAATAAGGACCTTTTCAGTTAAAGATGGTTGGTTAATGTAATGTGCCATTAACCCTGGACCACTTATAGCAAGTTGTCCGACTACCCAGGGTGGACAAATATTCAGGTCCTGATCTAGTATGACTACCTTCGTAAATTCCAAACTCTTTCCAATTGGAATTCTTAAGGCGTTTTTGTCTTCTTCACTTACCTCATGAATCGTACTGCAGACGGATGCTTCCGTCGGGCCGTATGCGTTAAAGATTCTGGTTGTTGCCAAGAGCTTGTTGAGGTCGGATGGCTTGGCATGTTCACCGGCCGTAATAATAATCTCGAATGAATCGAGTTTATTATTGGAAATCTGAGTTAAGTAGGATGGAGGAAAAGTGCCTACCTGTATTTGATCCTTTAAGAAGGATTCGCAAAGTCTATCGGGATCCAAATGCTCTTCCAGGCTATATTTGTGTATTTGGCCACCAGTAAGTAAAGCCATGAAAATCTCGGACATGGAAGCGTCAAAGCTACATGAGGCAAACTGCAAGTGTCGTTTCTTTTCATTAACACCAAATCGTTTAATCTGGCTTTGAATCATCAAGGTGAAACCAGTTTCCTTGATTAAGGCACCTTTTGGTTGTCCAGTTGACCCTGAAGTGTAAATGATATAAATGGGGCGGTTCACATCCGCATTGACATCTGGCAACACATCTTCTTCATGTCCCGTTTCCCCACTGATAGATATTATATCGAATCCCAAATTTTTGTAAGCGTCGTCTGAATCAATTACTTTGCTGCACGAGCTATCGTGTAACATAAACTGTATTCTCTTAAGAGGTAGCTTTGGGTCAATTGGCAGATAAATCGCTTTGACGCGTATAATTGCAAGAATTAATTCAGGCACACATGTTTGTTCCCTGCACACGACGCCCACAACATCTCCGGGTTGAACGTTTGCTTCCCGGATCAAATAGGATGCAATCTGTTCTACCCGTTCATAGATTTGGGAGTAGCTTAATTTTTTATCACCATGTTTCGAATCATGGTAGACGTGGCAGATTTGTGCTGGAAACTTTTTAACGATTTTCTGGAACTCCTCGATAATCGAGGGGTTTTTGTTAAAGTACCTGGTTTTATAATTGAGATCATCGAATACTTTTTTATCCCAATTTGATGATGTAATTGAGGTACGAGTGATTTGTTGATTGGCATGGGTGCTTATCTTCGAAATTGCTTTATCCATGCACTGGTTAACTTCGTCGAGAAGTTTAGGGCTGAAAAAGTCCTTGTTTCCAATTAGTTCGGTGCTGCAATGGTCTTCGGAAGTATGAAGTATAATCGTCAGATCAAATCTACCGTTAACATCAATATTACGTCCATAGGGTATTGCGGTGTAGTTTTTGCCTACGATTTTTAGTTCCGTATCGTCATGAGTTACTAATACGTTAAAAAGAGGAGTTTCTGCATTTGAGGTGTTTGGTCCTAGCTCATGCACGACCTCATTGAATGGAATATCCTGGTGTTTACCTGATTGGATCAGTTGGTTTTTGGTGTTTTGAATTAAGTCGTCAATAGTCATTAGCTCATCAAAGGTGGTTCTAATGACTATTGAATTTACAAACAGGCCTGTTATTTCATGCAAATCTGGATGATTACGCCCAGAAACTGGAATTCCGATATTAATATCCTGTTGACCGGTTAGTTTGTTGAGGACGATGTTTGTCGCCGCAAGCATGATGTTGAGCTTAGAGCAGCCATGCTGTGTACAGGCCCTTGCCAATGTTCTTCCCTTGTCGTTTCCTGTTTCATTGATGACCGTGTTGCTAACAATACCGCGGAAGTTTTCTTCCTGAGTATTAGGCGTAAATTCAACTTTTGATTTACATCCAGTGAGCAGGCTCTTCCAGTAGTTCAGGCCTACGTAATTTGATTCGTTTTGTTCTAGCCACAAGGTATAGTCGAAATAATCAAACTTGGGTTTCGTGGAAACCAGCTTTTCTTCTGCTATTAATATCCCGTAGTCAGTAATTAAGTCACTAAAGAGGATATTAAGTGACCATCCATCAGTGATGATATGGTGTATTGAAAAGAGTAAGACATGTGTTTTTTTGCCCGTCCTTAGAAGGTGCATTTTATGCAGCGGACCTTTTTTAAGGTCAAAATTCTGTGCTCCAAGCTTTCGTAATTCGTTTACAACATCTTGGTGATGCACCGAATCCCGTATCAATTCTGATTGTTGGAAATCAAGAGTGAAATGATCAGAACATGCCTGTTTGGGTTGTCCCTCGATTTCGGTAAAAAAAGTCCTTAAGGAAACATGCTTATTTATTAACCCTTTGTAACTTTCTTTGAGAAGGTTAAGGTCAATCTCCCCTTGGAGGACGTTACAAACGTTGTTGTTATAGGATGCAGATTCCGGATCGGTCTCTTTGATTATCCAGAGTCTCAGTTGACTTGGTGTCAGGGGATAATGGGTTTGAACTTTGTGTTTTTTGAGCTTAGCTAGTTCATTTGGTTTATCCTGGCAGATTAGAGTTTCCTGTTCTTTAATCGTTGGAAATGTAAGTAAGTCAGTGACACTAATGTCACAGTTGAACTTTTTGGAGAGTTGGCCAGCAAGTCTAACAACCTTCAGGCTATGCCCACCTGCATCATAAAACTCAGTATCCAAATCAAAGCTACCATGTCCAATAAGGTCATGCCAGATGATAGCAATTTCTTTCTGAACGGGACTCAGTCCGTCCATTGTAGAATCCAGTAATGGGGATGCACCATGTACAGAATCATATATCTTATCCGCTGTGTTAAATATAAAAGGAAAGTATGGTCCCGGTTTTTTTTTGTTTTTTACCAGCGCGTTGTTAACAAGGCAGTTTTTATTGACTGAGCTTCTTCCATGGACATGAGTATCGTTTATATTACTTTTTTTCCCAGAGATGTTTTTTGATGTTTTATGAACAAATCTGAAGTTTTCATTATCATTGACTTGTGGAAGAAATTCGGGCCAAGGTGGGCAGTGTTTTGCCTTTACGGTGTAGTTGTTAGTATCGTTAAAGTTGTTTCTGGAAAGAAAAGTAATGGCAGCTTCATTTCTTCCCGTATTCTCAACGTTGAACTTGATTTTACTTACATTTTTTACGGAGCACTTTGTATATAAGTATTTTAGAATTGAGTCCTCAACACCCCTTCCTAGAACACGGCAGCTCAGCAGAAACGAGTTTATTTGGATTGTGTCGTTTTCAATACGATAACTCAAATAACCTGTAATACCGTAATCCCCAAATTTATCCTCCACGCTAATGAAATTGCAACACCAGTTACTTGTTGAGGAATGATTGTTTGGTGAGGTGATTGACCCAGTGTTAATCCTGAACTGGTTTACACGTTTATGTAGTTGGTTAATTCGATTATTTATTTCTACTCTGTTTTCTTTCTCGACATCACTCACCTGGAATACTTTTACTGCCAGATTCAAACCTCGTATAAATTCTTGTTTATTGCTTTGAGCCGCAATTTTCTGGCGCTTTACCTCGGTACTATAACTTTGGTTCCTGGTTTTATCCGCTTGTGTTAATTTTTCTGTATCAAGACCCCAGAGGTAACCAAGGAATTCTGGAAAAAGCTCGCTTCTCCCGGGGAGGTTGAAACAAACTGTATCTGCACAGTTTGAACTGACTTCTAAACACTCTGACGGATTGTCGTCCAGAAGAATGAAGCTCTTCAAACCTAGGTTTAACTCCTTCCCTAATTCTTTGATATTTTGCGATTTTTCTACCCAGTTTATTTTGTGTGAGATAAAGTCATCGTACTTCAACACCATGTTTTGCGTGGTTTTGAAAGTGTTTATTACATCCTCGAGATTATTTTTGCTACATATTGCAAGTAAATAACCGGACTCTTTTTTGTTTAACAACCATTTTTGAAGATATTGATTGCCTTTTTCCACTGTCACATTGGCTGATCCTTCTCCACAAACGCCATTCCAAAGGGTATTATCTAAATCGACACAGATCACTTTTATGCTTTGCCTTTTTGAGTCATTGTATTTCAGCTTTGTTATGGCATTCGCCATGTATGCGTATGCGTGTTCTGTATAAGGAATATGTGCGTTTTTGTAGGAGTTTGGGTCGTTGATATCGGTTCCTACAAAACTTTTGTCAAACTTGCGAAAGTCCAAGTTAGTGATGTTTGTGTTTTCATCAATAAAACGGTTCCAAACGTTTTCTGTTTGTATTAAATGTTCGGCAATTTCTTCATTCAAATGCCCGGGTTTTTCATATGTGAATGTTGGAATTATGACTTCAAGATCGGGAGGTAGGTCCGCAACAGCTGAGATCCACGTTTTTGAATAGTAATCCAAAGCCGCTTTGGTTCGCTCTAAGTCGTCTTTGTCGTTTTCATAAATCCAGTCTTCAACCCGGATCAAAAGCAATAGACATCCATGATTTAGTTTTTGAATTCCCTCCTTTCTCGTAAGTGTCTCGAGGACCTGATTGTAGCCACAACACAAAATTTCGTGAGTCAAACATGTGCTGTTCAAGCAAAATTTCAAGTAAGGAATGAGTGGATCGCAGGTAAAGGTTGAACCAATCAGGATCTTAGGATCATTAACCTGGGAGTAGACCAACGGATTATTTTTGGGTCCAGACTCAATTGTGTACTCCCTCAAAAGTTTCCCAGGGTTGTCCAAGCAACAAGAAATAATACTGGATAAAAAGGATTGTATTTTTTTTACCTTTTCTTCCGCCAGATAGTTCTTATTGTATATATAATGAAACTTTAATTTCTCATTTGGATGTAATTGAAGGGTCAAAGGGTAATTTGTGTGATCATGCATTTGCATGTTTGTTATTTCCAAGTCACCATCGCCCATGGTTCTGGAGCTTTGCTCGCCCGAGTGATTCTCAATAACCACGATATGGTCGAACATGTTTGCGGAGATACCCTCATTTTTCAAAATCTCCGTTAACGAACAAAAATGATGATCCTGGCTTCGAGCATTGCTTTCATGAACACTTTTCACCACATCAATCAATGTTTTTTGGAAATCGATCTGAACGATTGAAGGAATAGCATTGATAAACAAACCAACGATCCGACTAACCTCGGGTATACAAGCTGGTCGGCCAGAAACTGTCGTAAGGAAAGCAACATTTCTGACAGTGTTTTTTTCTTCTGATTTGCTCGCCAGCAAAACTGCCCATATGGTATACAGAAAAGAACCAAGAGTGACTCCATGTCCTCTTAGCATTTCGGTTAACTCTTTTGTGGCACTAGCCGACAGCTCTTCGGCATAAAAACTCGTATCGAAGCCACTTGATCTATTTGGACCATTGTTGAATCGAGTCAATTCATTCTGTGATATGGTCTTTAACTCTTTGCTCCAAAAGTTTTTGCTTTCGCTTGAAGATTTTTTTGATAAATACTTTATAAAAGAGCTGTACTGTGGAGTGTTGGTCGGTGTTTTAAAACTTCCATTTTTTATGCTAGCGTAGTTATCAAATAATTCTTCGTATATAATCCCAATACTCCAGCCATCCATAAGTATATGATGAACACTTAAAATGCATTTGAACTCTTCTTCACTGATTTTAACCAAGCAAAACCTAATACTTACTTCCTTATCCAAATTGAACAAATTTTTTCGGTCATCCTTTAATACATTATTATATTCCCCATTTTTACTACCTTCCCCCACATGGGAAAGATCGATAATTTTTACCTTGAAATGAGTTTCCTTGAGTACTACTTGGATCGGTTCCTTTAATTTTTGATATGCAAATATTGTTCTTAAACTATCATGACATTGTAAGGTTTTTTGCCAAGCTGTTTGGAGTGTTTCCAAGCTCAAAGGTCCATGAATCGTGAAGGTTAATTGCTCGAAATAAGCACTCGAATCTTTGGATTCTAGGTTATGAAATAAAATGCCTTCCTGAAGTGGACTCAATCGATAGACATTTTTTATTCGCTTAACATCCATAAATCCTTAATTTAAAATGAATCATGAGATTAAAAAAATGTGTAAAACCGCAACTGCGGTTTTACACATTTTCAGAATAAAGTTTTGATTTAGTATGTAGCTGTCAATCCTCTGGATTCTTCGTATCTTTGATGTTCAATGTTTAGAGGCACTGGAGATTCGCCAGGCTGTATAGTGTTGGCTTGGATGTAATCTGGAAACAGGGTGTTGACAATGAATTCATGAATGAAGTTAACCGTCTGCGGTAGAGGGTAATCTTTTGGAGCATCTGGATTCGGTTTGAGTAAAGTGCGGTTCGTCATGACGGCTATGGTTACCTTCAAATCAGGTAAATACAGAACAGCAACATCATAACCTGAAACTTGTCCTCGGTGACCGATACTGAAATAATCCGCATTGTAGGACACATTAGCCTCATGTGCTATTCCCAAGCCATATCCATTATATGAGGGCAGGTGCGCGTGGTTGAAAAAACGGTAATTAATGTGGCCTTGATGATATTGTTTTCCTATGTGGTCTTCGGCGTTACCAAGTGTGTGACCCCATGTTAACAAATCGTCGATGTTCGAGGTGATGCATCCTGAAGCGCCAACGGCTGAAGTCTCAAATGCTGTCACGTCTATATCGAAATCAAGTGGCGCAAGCATATCACCATATGCGTAGCTTGTCCAGTTATGCCAGTTCTCATAACCTTTGGCATGTTCACCCGGTATATCCAATTGCCCTCCCAAAAGATAATGCGTGCTTGTCAATCCAAGAGGTTTGATCCATCGATCTTCTATTTCCTTGCCTATTGGTTGACCCGTAATTGTCTCAACAATCAAACCAAGAAGGATATAATTGGTGTTGGAATAAATCCATTGTGAACCTGGGTGCACGGAATATTCTGGATTAGCATTTCGCACAACCTGTTCGTAGTCAGATGCTACTTTCAAAAGTTCCTTGCTCGTGTATGGTCTATCCCTTGCCGTAATATAACTTGTAACCCAGTCATCTGCATTGGTGAAATTCATGATACCACTGGTGTGATCAAGGAGTTGCCTCACGGTCATTGATTCGAAGTCATACAAGCGTACCCCTTCGGCAGTAAAAATGTCCAGATACTCGTTATCCAACAAAGTATAGACCGGACTGCTGACAGTCAGTGGCAGTTCAATACCTTGAAAATTGTAAGTGGCTCTTTGCTTTATTAATTGAATGACCGTCATTGCTACAAAAGATTTTGTGGCACTGCCGATTCGAAAGGTATGTTCAGGAGTCAATGCCTCTCCTGACGCCAGATCTGCGACCCCCACAGCGGTAGTCCACTTTTTGTCCTGATTCAGCTGAACTCCGACTGAAATTCCGGGAAGTTCTAGCAATTCGCTAAATTCTTTTAACTTATTCTGGATAATTTCCTTGTGATTATCAGTTAGGACGCTTTTTCCCTCTTTGTGAACCCTGAAAAACCTATGGTCCTGATCCGTGTATTGGTTAAACTCAATTGACTGCCCAGTCCCCAATATGGGTTGCCCGAAGTTTGTCCACTCAGTGTCAATTGCCAAGGAATCCGTGGACTGGAGTTGGTAGGTGAACCCATGCTCTGCGATGAAGGAGCCGGTTGCACTGTGTTTGAACTCAATCTGGCCCAACAGACTGTAATGCGTAAGGTTGACCAGCATACAAAGTCCCAGAAATTTTAGGATTGGGCTGAATTTGGTTGTTTTAATTGTCGACATGATAGTTAGCAAGTTTTCGTTGGTTAAATCTGTTGATGTGCTTTGCTGCGTTTGTGAACGCGAGGAAAATAAAAATGTGCCCGTCAAGAATATTTTGTTCAAGTAAATTATAAATAGTATGCTCTAATTAAGAATTACGTTTACGATTTTGAATAAGTAATTAGCCGGTCTTTGAATGTCAAATTAAACTTTTTAGAAAATTATTTCTTATTTAGGCTTGAAACTTTGAGCATTCTTTTGAATGATTTTATTAATCTTGAATGAGCGCAACAAGTAATTAAAGCTCGTCTTTGAATGCTTGAATAGCAATTTAAGCTTGAATTGATCTGTGATAAACCGTCAATTGTAGAGAAACATAGCCTGATTAGAATTGACAAACGAACAGATTAACTGGGAAACTGGATAAAGGAATACGACATTATGCCAACAACTTTAACAGAAGAAAAGAAAAAGGCTGCGCCCATAGCTGCAGTCGAAGAAACCGCATCGGAACTTAGCACTTCTGAAAAATCTCTAGCGATCGTCAAAAGGCACATGGTTATAGCCGGTGGAGCCGCCCTCGTGCCTTTCCCTGTATGGGATATAGCTGGTATTACTGCTGTTCAGTTCAAAATGCTCAAAGACATGGGAGAGGTTTATGGTCAAACCTTTAAGGAAAGTGCTGTGAAAAATACACTGGCTGCATTGATTGGCAGCATCGGGCTGCCAACGGCAGCGTTAAGTATTTTGGGCAGCGTGGTCAAATTCGTTCCCATTGCTGGGACATGGGCGGGTGCTTTGACCATGCCGGTTCTAGCCACAGGTTGCACATATGCAGTCGGTAAGGTTTTCATCCAGCATTTTGAAGCTGGTGGTACGTTCTTAAACCTCGACCCTGAAAAGACAAAGGCGTATTTCAAGCAACAGTTTGAAGAAGGTAAACTCGCTGCTACTCCCCAGTCGAAATAAGCAAAACATCGGCGAGAGCAGCTGAAATCTTTAAATTTATTACTAAAAGCCGTGAGAAGAAGCATACCATACTTAAACGCTCTCTTAATCCTACCGTTGTTAATCCTTTGTGGTTGCAGATCGTCAGCACTGAAAGGTTCGTTCAGCGACTATTCTAGGACATACGCAGATTCAATGAATACCCAAATATTGTTGAATCTGGCTAGAGCAGCACAGGGCCATCCAGCATATTATCTGCAAATGGGCCCGATCACATCAACGTTTAGGTTTGGAGGAGAGACCGGTGCCAGAATTGGATCTAGCCCAATCATAAACTCGCTCGGGGACTTGGAAGTCATGGGACTTACGCAGAGTTTAAATTTAACCGAACAACCGACGTTTTCCTTCACACCATTGAGCGGACCAGCATTTGGCCAAAGCTTGTTTAAACCGATTGACATTCGGATCTTCGTTTCCTTGTACAATCAGGGTAAGCCTTTAAATCAATTGATAAGGACCATGGTCAGGTCGGTGGAATTACAATATGAAAATGAGGACAAATTGGTAGTTTATAACAACAATCCCTTGGACTCCAACGAAGATTCATACGTCAATTTCTTACGTTTTGCTGGAGGGGCCAAGGAACTCCAAAGAAAACGAGCAATCACCATATCTGTGGATAGTGCAAATAATTCCCTGTCATGCAACTTAACCAGTGAGGCATCAGGAATCTTGGCTGAATACGCGAAGCAGAATTATGCATCTGCCGGAGACCAACAGGATAATAAAGATGGTGAGTTCAAACTAACCTTAAAAATACGAACATTTAACGAGGTGTTGACTGCTTTAGCATGCGAGCACGAATTATTTGAGACGAGGAACAATCTGGATCAGGACTTTAGTTCCAAGATTCCGAAGTCAGAACAAAATCCGATACTTCGCATTGATTGGTCTGGAGAAGGTAGTATGGCCTTGGAAACGCCACTTGTTTCTACGCGTTACCAAGGTAAAATGTACAAGATTACTGATATGAAAAGCCATTCAGGATATTCTGAGACCTCAAGGCGGAACAGAGAGGTATTCCTACTTTTGTCAACCCTGTATACACAACTGAGCTTAGATCCTACAACACTTCCCATTCAGCAACTGATACAAGTCAATTGACAACAAAGAATTCCATTAACTTACGATAAAAAGACAAGGAGCCGAGTATCACTTGGGTCCTTGTTTTTTTATTGGGCTTAGAGTTTGTTAAAATAAAGTAAGGTTATCCGGGAAGATCTAAAATGATGAAGGACTGCTTCTTGTACATTTCATTAACATTGCTACTGCTGTCATGTGGCAAGTCCGTTCGCTTGGAGGTTATTGAAAAGACTGAAAGAGTAAAATTATTATCGGAAAAGGAGAGAAAAAGCGATGAGCTAGAGTTCAACGAGAAACTCGATTACCGAGGAAAAACGATCAACCTCCTGACATTTGAGGATTATCTTTCCGCTAAAACATTCAAATTATTTGAAGAGTTGTATGGAGCGAAAGTAAAATTGACGGCTATTAAGGATTATCAGGAATTGTTAGCACTAGTCACCGACGGTCAATCCGATTATGACGTTACCCTTATTCCTACGGACATGGTAAGTGATTTAAATACAAAAGGATTATTATCCTTATTGGATAAATCGGTAATGCCTAATTTCGAAGTTGCCGTAAATCCCGAAAACCGTATGGGTACACTAATTGGCGCAATCCACGGTTACCTGACGAGGAAATCTAGCGTAGATATTGCCCTGCCTTATTATTGTGGAGTTCTTGGCATTGCTTACAACGAAGCTATCGTGGTTGACCCACCACATTTGTGGTCCACCTTTTTCAACCCTTCTAGTTTAAGTTTGAATAATGGGGTGGATTTAAACGGGAAGATTTCGGCGGTTGATGAATACAAGGCCTTTTTTCTGGCTTATTTGTCTAGTATCGAATCACTGAGTGTTAATGCGTTAAAGAATGAAGAGGAGAAAGGAATCCTTTTCCAAACTTTAAAAACTTTTCCAATAAATTTCGATAATGTTGAGCTTAGCAGGCGATTAGCATCAGGAAAAGACTGGCTTTCTTTATGCTGGGGTGCCGACGCCGCGATAGCCCGGGAGAATAATCCAAAAGTTAAGTTTATTGTTCCGCAAGGACCAAAAGTAACATTCGTTGACTGTTTTGTTATTTTAAAAGGTGCCTCAGACCCAAAACTTTGTTCTATATTTCTGGATTTCATGATTAAACCATTAATATTGGCTGAAAATATCAACTTCAGCATGTATGCTACGCCCTTACCTGGCGCTAGAAAATATCTCGATGCAACTATATTAAAAGGGTATTCAACACCAAAGATTTCCAATGATTCTACTTTTATTGTTCGGAGCGACTTGGAAGATTTGGATGATCAGTACTTATTAAATCGCTGGATGTTGTTGAAAAGTAATAAAGGTAAGTAGGTAAAAGAATAATTTTAGATTTGAACATACCTGTTAATACTTCAGCGTTGTAATACTAATGAGCCGTGAATCAGTTATTAACTTGAGTAAATTTGGAGTTGGACGTAAGCACGGTATTCATTACAGGTGTAAAGTGAAGGTATCGATGGCTTAACGCTCGCTGTTTTATTTGTTTTCAATCGTTTGATTTACTCATCTACAGACATATACGCTCTTAATATTCCACGGACTGCCTTTCATTGAAACCATAGAGGAATGATGGTAACAAAAGCACTCCTCTCATCAATAGTAGGTTCTACTTCATGGGTTGATATTTTTTATGTCAGTAGCCGGACATTTCAGTGGTGCGCTTCGCAAACAACTCCAACTTATTTGACCTGACGTCTATTCCAGCACCACCATCGGTGTTATCTTTCTCGGCAGGAGTTCAATTTCCTTTACATTCATTGTTTCTATAGCGCCCATGTAGTGCTCCCCGTGAATCCAAGTTTTAATTACTGAGTATTCTGCGCTGGGCTTCATCAGACCATATGTTTGAGTCGTATTTTTATATTTACCTTCATTTACAGCGGTCAGGGACTTGACAATTAAACAGCTGTCCGCAACGTGGTTGAAGTGATAAAATTATCAAATTTCGCTCAACTGGGTGTGCAAGGAAGGAACATCCTGATCTTCCTTCTGGCATGGAAATGTATCTCGGCATCTGTCTTCATCACCCTTTCTGCGGAAGTGCTGAAGACCGACTCCATGCAGGTTCAAATCAAAGCTGGACATCTGCATTCACTGAATCATTGCCGGACGGAATCAATTACTTACCGAATGACGTAGAGGCCCCTGTTCTCAGCCTGCGCGTCGATGGATCCTTCCATTCACCCAGTCGGATGGATTGGCACGCATCCGATTCAGAAATGCATCTATTTTTTGATGATACCAACATCAAGGCAGTGGTGGCTTACACTGCTCACCATAGTCATGTCTCTTTTGAATTACGCTCCATAGAACCGACAGGAAAAACCGACCTCGCGGTATGGGGCCCATATCCCACCACCATCAAGGCCATTGTCGGCGAAACGGTGGGGGTCGTGCGGGATCAGCAATATGCCATAGGCATTCAATCACTCAACGCCAAAACCCTGGGTGGATTCCCTGTAAAAGAAGACGATGTCATGCCGATGTACAACATCTTCGACGGATCGGATTATTCAGATATTGCGCTCAAGTTCAAAGAC
>MDTB01224289.1_pt1 | contig 17565 bp, 13 predicted proteins | sample 811161 | NCBI WGS metagenome assembly MDTB01 (sample SAMN05326650, study PRJNA326480) | marine metagenome | isolation source: seawater | place: Mediterranean Sea | collected 2009
TCTTGATAAAAAAAATTGAGTTGCTGTCGGCTCAATACGGACATTGTAGAACCCTCCTTTGCAAAAAAGTTTATATGAGAGTTTATTAGATGTCAACTGATGCTTGTTATAATTTTCCTGATTTTATAAAGTCTATTTCGCTGTGAATAATGTAGTGACTACATGGTTTGTTATGACTATATTGGTCGAGACACGGATAATTGGAGGGGTATAATATGCATCTGAGTTGGTTAGATTACGCGATTGTCTTGCTATACGTTGGAGCAACTGTATTCGCTGGTCTCCGCGCACGGGCCGCAATCAAAAATATTTCAGATTTTTTAGTTGCTGGTCGCGGATTGAAAACTCATATGGCCGTGGCGACGATGGTCTCTACTGGACTTGGACTTGTTACCGTCATGTACATGGCAGAGGAAGGATTTAAGTACGGCTTTGTCCCCTTCGTATTTGGAATAATGGCTTTCATCACGTCCATAATAATTGGGCGTACAGGATTCATTGTTAGCCGACTTCGTCATCTTCAGGTAATGACAGTCCCTGAATTCTATGAATTAAAATTCTCTAGAGGTGTACGTATACTCGGCGGAATAATCCTAATGATCGCAGGAACCCTCAATATGGGGCTTTTTCCTATTTTGGGTAGCAAATTTATTGTTGGGTTCACTGGTTTGGACAAAGAATATGTAAACTATGTTATGGTCGCCATGTTAGTTCTCGTAGTAGTCTACACTCTACTCGGCGGCATGATCTCCGTTGTGCTAACGGACTTCGCCCAATTTATCCTCCTTTCTTTGGGATTTGTAGCTGGGACTTATCTAATTATGACGCATCCGCAATTAGGCTGGGATAATATGGTTGCTGCTGTCCAAACGCACAGAGGAGATTTAGGATTTGATCCTATTTCTAATCCCGGCTATGGAATTTCGATGATTTTATTTTTATTTTGCGTTGGATTAGTAGGCGTAGTATGGCAACCCGAGATGATGCGTCCACTGAGTGCAGAAAGTCCTAGAGTAGCTAGAAGAGTTTTCTGGATTTCCTCTGCGACCGTAATGGGTCGTGCAATGATCCCCATGTTTTGGGGCATAGCGGCTCTCACTTATTTTGGAGATCCAAATATGGATCCCCACTACGCAATGCCCGAGATGCTCGCAAAGATCTTACCGATAGGAATTGCGGGTTTACTAATGGCTGGCATGTTTGCCGCGTTCATGTCAACACACGACAGCTATCTACTCGCTTGGAGTGGAGTGATTGTAAGAGATGTAATTTCCCCAATAAAAGCAGCTCTGTCTAAGACAGACAGTAAAGTGTCAAAGGACGGAACCTGGGGCGGTTTAACGAGCGAAAGGGAAATCTACTGGACTAGAGCAATCGTCATTATTTTAGCGGCATTTTTAGCAATTTTCGGTGCACTCTATCAACTTCCCGAAACCGCATTCCGATTCATGTATGTAACTGGGAGTATTTACTTTTCTGGTTGTGTGGGTACTATTGTGTTGGGTCTGTACTGGAAACGTGCCAACACTCCTGGTGCATACTGTGCCCTTATTTTTGGTGCATTAGTACCTCTGAACTTCCTTATCATGAATGAAAACTTAGAACACGTTCCAAATTGGTTATTACCATTAGTGGAAGATAGTAACTTAGTAGGACTTACGAGTCTAATAATCGGTGGATTAGCTATGTTAATCGTGGCTACACTGACTAGAAGGTCACACCCACCACGACAATTAGATTTTGAATCAATGGAGAAATGAAATGACGACTGAAACGTGGATGACTATATGGGAATGGATTTTTTGGATAGCAAATATTTCTTTTTATTTAGTTGTGATTAGTGTTGCAAGCCGAGGGATGAAAGATGTCATTGGAATACTAAAATCTTCTAAAATAAAATAAGAATTGCGAATTAATACTCGTAAGACGTCGTTTTTTTCACTTCAAGCATTAATTCATCACGAACGGTTTTTCGCCTGCAATCCCTTTTTTATAGACTATCAAATATCGTCTTCCTGCAGACAAATCCAACAACTCTTGTTTAAACCCGTCAGGCCAACGAACTGTCATACGGTCGACTGATGTCGAAACCCCGATACCAAAGGTTAAAGTCGTCGCGCTGTGGCTAAGATAAGAAGATCCAGTGCGAACCATTTGTTTTTGAGTTAATCCGTTAGCAATAATTTCCACCGAGGCTCCAATAGCACGCCGATTTCCACCATTCATACGAAGATCGACGGCAACAGCGTTTCCTACGGGACTCTCGTTAACAACTACATAAGCAGGTCCACCATTTGTGGTAAATATTATGTCAGTATCTCCATCTCCATCTATATCGCCAACGGCCAATCCACGAGCTACCATTTCTTCGCTAAAAATCGGTCCAACCGCATTGGAAATATCTATCATTTTACCATCCTGATCATTCCAAAAGAGTTGTGGCGATTGAAGATAAAAAATTTCTTTTTGAACACTGTTTATTTCTGGTTCAATGTGCCCATTGGCTAACACTAAGTCTTGAAACCCATCAAGGTCTACGTCTAAAAATTTTAGACCAAACGTCAACGGACGTAGGGTTGACTGAACCAATTTTGCTTTGCCAGCGGCATCTACAAATACGTCTCCGATTTGTTTATAGAGCGACAAGGCCTCTCTGCTAAAATTACCAATCGCGATACTTTTCACACCGTCGTTGGATACAGAAGCAACGTCAACTCCCATTCCCGCACGTGCACGACCTGTGTCATCATAACCAATTCCAGCCATTAGTCCTCGTTCTTCAAACCGCCCATTCCCAAGATTATGTAGAAGAAAATTTGGTTGGGTATCATTCGTTACTACCCAATCAATCAGCCCGTCCTCTTCAAAGTCGGTCATTGATACTCCCATAGACTTACCTGAATCAAGAAACAAACCGGCTTTCTCGGTTATATCTTCGAAAGTTCCGTCCCCGAGATTGCGATACAGACGAGGAGTAGAGCCTTGATACTGCTGCGGAGTAGCGTAAGATTTTTGCTTCCCATCCAGAGAGGTATAAATATCAGTGGACGGTGACCATCGCACATAGTTGGTCACTAACAAATCGAGCCACTCATCTCCGTCGACATCGGCCCAACCAGCACCAGTGGACCATTCTGGACTATCATTACCTTCAGAATCTACCCATGACTGTCCGGCAACTCCTGCTCTATCCGATACATCGACAAAGAAACCATTGTCATTTCGCAGTAAAATATTAGATCCCAAAGTGGTAAGGTACACGTCTAAGTCACCATCGGCGTCATAATCTGCTACAGTTGCTCCCATAGCATAACTGTCAATATCCAATCCCACTTTTTTAGATACATCTATAAACGTGCCATCACCGTTATTTGCGTAAAATTTAGAACGAGAGTCTCCAGCGCCGTCCCAACGCTTACTGTTCACAAGAAACAGATCGAGATCCTCATCTCCATCATAATCAAATAATGCACAACCACTGCCCATAGTTTCAGGCATCCACTTTTGACCAGCAACTCCATTTTCATGTCTAAAATTTATACCACTTGCTTCGGTTTTATCGACAAACAAAAGATCCGGTGCCTCTTTCAAGGCCATTCTATTTGCATAACTGGACGGGTCCGGTTTCGCATACGTAACTTCCTCACGAACAACATCTTCTTCTTCACCACAACCGAAATTTAACAATATGAGTAAACAGATTAACTTTGTACGAGTATGAACACATTTCAATAGTGTCATAGAGAAGCTTTCATATTAGAAACATTTTTTGCTTTCAGTTTGTGTACATGAATTTTCAAGGCTTCGAGATTGTCGTGTTGATGATCAAGACGAAACTGCCTTGTTACTTGCTGTGCTGATTCATCAATCTGATAATATTCGTAAGCTTTTTCGGCAATTTCGGCCTCATCAGATCTTCCTAAGGCTCGCAACGAAAGCATCACATGATAATGGGCAATTCGATCTTCTGGATCGATTTTTAAAGCCGATTCTAGAGCGTTCAAAGCAGGCTCAAATTCGCTGTCCAGATATAGTACCCGTCCCAAATTTCTCCAAGAAGCTCGATCTTCAGGAAATTCTTCCAAGACTCGACGATAAGCTGCGGCAGCTTGCTGGTATTGGCCGTCTTCTTGCAAAACTACTCCCCATACCCATGCAGTTTGAGCGTCTCCAGCCTTCAATGTCTCGCAACTATCAAGATACGAATAAGCATCTTTCAAGTTGCCGTCTCTTAGAGCGACTCGAGCCAAATTACGGAAACCGTCTTGTCGATCAGGTGCCAAATTTTTTACAATCTCGAAAGCTTTAGCAGCACCTTGTGTGTCCCCTTGTATTAACAACCCTATTCCGAAGTCATTAAACCGCACCCAATCTTCATACAACAATGGTGTCGGAGAGATATTTTCTGATCCTACAGCTAATTCAATTTCACTATTTGCTATCTCAGTAACAGGCAAATCTGGTACTTCATCAAATCTACGAAACCCATGCGGTGCCTTGTTATACGAAAATTCTGTATAATGGCGATCAAATTTACGCCAAAGTAAGCGAGCACGCACAATCAGACTTTGACCCGAATAAGATTCGGGAACCAAAAATGAGAAATGAGCAACGTCCGCAGTTCCAGGACCGATGACTCTAGTGTACACGGAAGTGACTATATCCTGTGCATTTCTTCTATGAATCGGTTCACCGTTTTTATCTATCATCAACGCCTTATAAAAATGGGCGCTAGGATCGACATGACCATCTTCTTGTATCAATCCGCTAACAGCCACTACCTGATCATCTCGATCAATAACTGATATTTCAAGCCAACCTTCGTTAGAATCATTAGTTCCACCGGGGAATGTATGGCCCACTCCAAGATTACGCACAACTACATCAAATTCATGAACCTGACCTGCGATCAAGGAAGGTCTCGAACGATCTAAAGCGAACGCCTCGAAAGGCTCGGGGCCCTCAGACTTCATGCTAAAGATATCCACGCGAAGTTTGTTATCCTGTAGCTCCCTCTCAATAAGATCTATGGTTTCCTGATCGCCACGAATAAAAGGCAAGGCCGTATTTACAGCCAAAAAGCGGTGCGACCGCACATAGCCATTCGTAGCAGAAACGTCTCCTTCAACCGCCTTTTCTAATGGCATATGACAGTCTTGACACTCTCGTTTATTTCCGGGAAGATAAAAAGTTCTAGAAGCGTTAAGCGAGACACCGCTGTCATGCCAATTATCAAACTCGTTTTGACCACGTAGCCAACGGTAATTATTTACACGCGAATCTAGACTGACTTTGTGGCAAGTACTGCAAAATTCTGACGTCTTGAAAAAAGGCTTTAGCATCTGTCTCTTGTGAACATCTGGACGTGCCTTTAAAGCAGTATCATGTACAAATCGACCCATCCCATCTTTAGAATCAGCAAATAAGTAGGGATCTTCCTGTTCATCTGCTATGTTATAGTTACCGTTTCCGGTCCTACCATGAATTTTGTCAATGGCATGACATGCAAGACAAGTGAGCCCAGCTTGGGCCTGGGGCGAATTACGATCGATATCTTCGGTCATTTTTCCAGCAAGCATGAGCGCAGGATCATGACATCCTGAACACCATTTTGATTTTATTTTCCCTTCCTTACCATCCAGATTAGCAAAATGAGCTATATGAGTCGCAACCTCCGGATTGCTAGCAGAAGCATTTTCTCTCATGTCGTTAATGGTAGCTTCGTAGAAAGGATTGTTAAAGGAAGAATATCGATGAGCCGATTTAGACCATTGTGCCGCAGTCGATGCGTGACAACGAGCACAGGTTTCGACTCCAACGGGCTCTTCCACAACGAAACCGTAACGCTCTATATCTTGTTCGCGGGCTTCCTGTCCGGATAAATCACCTCGCGTAATAATGCGGGAGGGCAGGAAATCTCCTGTTGTTGTAGTCGTCGCCGCTGGAAAAAATGGACTCTCCGCCGGTACGAAGTTTGCCGGAACAAAATCAGAATCTGCATACTTTTTCACATCACGCATCTTAGATCCCGGACCAGTATTTTTTCCAGTAGAAAACGCTTTTCGTGCCTGCGCTGTGTACTGTTCGCCTTCGTAAGATACACCGTGAAAAATGACGCCGAGGATCAGAATACCCATCGTAAACAAGGGAACCGCGATATAACTTTCCTTGGAAGGCTTCCACAATGAGATTTTTCTGTGATAAAAATAAAATCCCGGGATCAATAATCCCGCGATTACATGTATCCAGTAGGCAATAGGATTTCCGCGATTACTCGCAGCGCTAAGTATGAATAATCCCGTTACTGCCAGAGCAGCACCAAGAATAACTGTGAATAAACCTGTTAGAATGGCACGTTTTCTACTCTTTCTCCATACCGCCGGTAAGTGCCACAAAACAAACAACATCGCGATGAAGACCAAAATTAGACCGACAGCAGTATGGGATAGAACCATGCCTTGATAAAACTTTGGTAAAGAAACGGCCGTGGCTGCAAAATAGCCTATCTCCAGCAATTCCCCTAACCGATTCACCAATAGGTACAAAGTATCGGCGATCATAAAAATACCCAGAGAAACGACAACGATTAGCGCACGCTGTTGTAGTGACGTCAGACGACTCCGGCGCTTTTTATTCATTTAGATCTTTACACCCGTGAAGGATCCACTAATAACTGAAAAAAAGTCCCTTGTTGCAGACTCTACAAAGGACAAAATGTCTCTATTAAATATAAGCTAATCTGTGTAAATTTAAAGTTGTGGAGACAGCAAGAGTAGAAATGTAAATTATCTACCTCGGTCACAAGAAGATTAGTAACAAAAGACAGGTAAATTGCAAGAGATACTAATTTTTAAAAAGCGTAATCTTCCTATAGGTTTTCAACACTAAGCCATTTAACAACCATATCAGCCATCTCCGAAACATGGTCGGAGAACACATGACCGGCTCCATCAATTATGCGCAAATCTACGTTTGAACCAGACATTCGAACAATGTCTTCAGAATCGGATAGAGGAACAACATCATCTGCGGAACCATGGACTAATAGCCATGGAATTTTAACATCAGATGCAATATTTTCCACAGTTTTTATGTTGGACATATCGTCCATGTAAATCTTTGAAAGAGGACAATCTTCCTCTCCCCACATAAAACCTTTATCAGGCACTTCATTTCCAAATTCACGTTCGGCAAAAGCCTCTGTATGAACCATACCTGCTAACGATATCAGTTTACTAATACGCGAATCACTCGAGGCACATAACACTCCAACGGCCCCTCCCATACTATGACCTACATAGGTGATTGAATATTCGGAAACAGCTTTTAATACAGATTTTAGGTCTTCCGTCTCTTTTGTGATCGTGGAATCTGAAAAACGACCTCCCGATTTACCGTTACCAGTAAATGAAAATCGAAGCACATGGATGCCGCTACTGGCGATACTATCTGCCAAATCCACAAGAAATGGTCTATCTTTATTTCCGGTCACTCCGTGACCTATAACCACGACTTCTCTACCTTGGCTATTCCCAGCATGCAGTGTGTAATCTATATTTTCACCCTGTTTATTTACTATCGTTCCGAACATCAAATTACTCCCTTAAGAAATCTTGAATGAAATTATATGTTTGCCTTGCAACGACTAATTCTTCATCCGTGGTAATCACATATAAGCTTGCCTTACTGCATGATGTATGCAACGAGCCGTCACTTGAAGTAGCGTCATTTTTCTCCAAATCCATTTCGATACCCAAAAACTTTAATTCTCTCAATATCATGGCACGAATAATCGAAGATTTTTCTCCTATCCCACCTGTGAAACTAATTACATCGATACCGCTCATTTCTATGATGTAAGCCCCTAAATAATCACGAGCTGTAGTCGCAAGCACATCCAGAGCAAGTTGACAGCGGTTATTTCCACTCTCAGCACCCGTTTGAATATCTCTCAAATCATTATAACCACAGATACCAAATAACCCGCCTTGAGACGCACATTCATTAAGAGCATCTGAGAAGGAAATCCCTTCATTACGAATTACAATATCAAGTGCAAAAGGATCGAGATCTCCGATTCTGTTATTCTGGGGCAAACCTCCCTGAGGACTCAAACCATGTGAGGCTCCCAAAGACACACCATCCTTTACAGCACAAACGGAAGATGACCCTCCTAGGTGCATATTTACATGACGAAGATCGTCACGCTCTTCCAACTCCGTTACTCTTTCAGCTGCAAAGCTATGGCTTGCACCATGAAACCCGTAACGCATAATGCCATAATCTTCATACCAGTGATAAGGTACTGCATACATCTGTCGCCGCAGTGGAGTCTTACCGTGAAATGCGGTTTCAAAGCAACCAATACGACGCGCATTTGGTATAAGTTTTTCAAATTGACGTATAGCAGCAACATATGCAGGGTTATGAGCGGGCGCTAACGGAAAAAAGTCTTCCATCTTAGAAATGACACCGTCATCTAGTTCTACAACTCCAGAAATATTTCGAGCATGCACAGCTTTAAAACCAATAGCTTTCAAATCATCTATCGATTCTAAGCTTTTTCCTGGACCCACCATTCTATTCAAAGCTTCTTCGATAGCGCTGGCATGATCTGGAAGCCTACATTCTCGATTAACGGCGTCACCGCCATGAATAGAGAACGAATGAAGAGATTCTCCCGAGTCACCGATTCGATCCATAGCCCCCTGCGCTAACACCTGCGCAGATGGCATGTCAAAAATTTTGTACTTGAATGACGTGCTACCAAGGTTTGCGACTAAAATCTTCATAAATTATCCTATGGACGTGCAGGACTACCATCAGGCAGACGAGTCTGAGTCCATTCAATCACCTCATTCGAACAAGGATATTTTGTAGCCAAATTCTCGTCTATATCAATTCCCAACCCATCCCCCTCGCTTGGATACATGTACCCGTCGTGAACCTCGGGAAGACCAGGGAACAATTCATATACATGCTCTGGAAATGAGCACCACTCCTGTATACCAAAGTTTGGAGCCCACAGATCCAAATGTAGATTCGCAGCATGGCCAACAGGCGAGGTATCTCCTGGTCCGTGCCACGCAGTACGGATCCCATATATATTTGCGAATGCGGCAACATTACGAGCAGGTGTTATACCTCCCATCTGTGAAACGTGCATCCGTAAAAAATCTATTAAGCGTTGATCTATCAGCGGAGTCCATTCACGAGGATGATTGAAAAGTTCGCCCATTGCAATTGGCGTGGAGCATTGTTGTCGGATGTTTTTAAACCATTCGATATCCTCAGGGGCCAAGGCATCCTCGAGAAAAAACAGTTTGAATTGTTCCATGTCCTTTGCAAAACCTACTGCTTCTATAGGTTGCAGACGCTCATGGATATCATGTAATAATTCAGTTTCAAATCCTATTTCATTACGTACATGCTCAAACATTTGAAGATGGTTCATCATATATTCTTTGCGACTATAGTACGCTCCCTCAGGTGCTCCTTTGGGTTTGACTATTTTTTCTGCTTTTCCTCCATATCCACCCATTTGACACCGGATATAGCGAAAGCCCGAATCCTGAAATTTTCGAATACTTTCAACGACTTCCTCGGGACTGCCTCCTCCAGCGTGACCATAAACAGCAGCACCTTCTCGACATTTACCACCCAGAAGTTGGTAGACCGGCATTCCCGCGCGTTTACCCTTGATGTCCCAAAGTGCCTGATCGATACCAGAGATCGCATTGTTCAAAACTGGCCCATTCCTCCAATAGCTATTTACCATAGACATCTGCCAAATCTCTTCAATCCTATCAACATCACGACCGATCAAAAATGGTTTTAGATGCTCTTCAATAGCGGTATAAACCGCTCGAAATCGCTGAGTAAACGTTGCACATCCCAAACCATACAAACCACCTTCAGATGTAATTATTTTAACAATTATCAGCTTTGAACCTGCAGGCTGCGTAAGGATTGTCTTTATATCTTTAATCGTTATCGTTTCTGACATGATTTTTTGCTCCGAATATATTTTAATCTCGTGCTCAGCACATCAACCTAAGCTTAACCCAGGACGCTTGTCAAGAATAGATACCCGGCTTAGGTTGGAAATAAAACGCTACGGAATAATATGCAATGGCATGAAGCTCTAACTCTCGGAATCCTACAAGGATTAACTGAATTTCTGCCCATAAGTAGCACTGCTCATTTACGGATTGTACCTCATTATCTTGGATGGAAAGATCCAGGAACTGCATTTTCGGCAGTAATTCAATTGGGCACTCTAATTTCGGTCATGTTTTACTTTTCAAACGATATAAAGCGCCTCTTTATTGCGACAATGAATAGTTTAAAACATCGTAATATCCACCATTCAGAGGAAAGCCTCATGGCTTGGGCTATAATCGTCGGGACACTCCCTATAGCCGTACTCGGACTTAGCTTCAGAGAATTTATAGAAACTGAGGCACGCACATTATCAACTATAGGAACTTCGCTGATAATTCTTGCAATCGGTCTTATTATAGCCGAACGCGTAGGACAGAAAAGTAAAAAAATGAAACACCTTAGCTTTTGGAATATTCAATTTATCGGTCTCTGTCAGGCACTTGCCTTAATTCCCGGTTGCTCACGATCTGGCTCTACAATAATGGGTGGCCTCTTTGCAGGACTCAGGAGAAGAGAGGCTGCTCGATTTTCATTCCTTTTAGGGTTACCTGCTATTTCAGCAAGTGGTTTGCTTGAATTCATCGGTTTATTTAAAGACGGGCTAGGACAGCAAGAAACAGCGAATATATTAGTAGGAATAATTGCTGCTGCCGTAAGTGGCTATTGTGCAATTGGGTTTTTGTTGAGATTTCTTAGTCTATATGGAACAGATTTGTTCTCTTTATATAGAATTCTGATTGGGATAGCAATAATTTATACCACTTGGTGAAAGACAAAATAGGGCTACCGAGTGCTTTTCCCAGACAAAACAAACCATATTGTCTGAAATATTATTTTTATATCTAACTTCAGGGACATGTTCTCGATATAGTGCAGATCGTATTCTAATCGCTCGCGTGCAATACCAATAACATCTTCGGAATTCATATCAAATTCGTGTTTCGCTTGAGCCCAACCTAACAGACCAGGCTTCACATTGAACCTCCGCATGTACAAGGGAATTTCGGAACGAAATTTCTCGACAAAAAATGGCCGTTCAGGTCGTGGCCCTACCAAGGACATATCTCCACGTAAAAAATTTATGCATTGGGGTATTTCATCAAGATGCAACATTCGAAGAAGTCGTCCGATTAAAGTTACTCTCGGATCCTCACCTTTTACCCAAACCGGACCGGTCTCAGATTCGGCATCCATTCGCATTGAACGAAATTTATACATCGTAAATGTTTTTCCATTTATTCCAACACGCTCTTGACGAAACAAGATCGGTCCTTCAGAGCTGACCTTAATTACAACTGCTATAACGAACCAAAGCGGCGAGAGAACACCAATAATTAATAAAGAGAAAACAATATCAATTAATCGCTTAATCCATCCTTCCCAAACAGGAATTAGTTCAGGATTTAATTGCATCAATGGAACGCCTGAAATCTGCATAGTACGGGCATGTCCAGTTACTATATCATATAAATCAGGTGTAATGCTAAAGGAAACAGTCTCTCCTCGTGCCGCAGATACGATATCGAGTATTTCTTCATGAGAATTTGACTGCAGAGCAATAAGAACAACGTCAATGGAATTTGATCGGATAATGTCTGAAAGATCTGCTATTGATCCTAGTACTGGGTATTCACCGATCGATTCCATTGCGCACTCGGGAGTATTAAAAGCAAAACCAACAACATCAAATTCCCTATCCGGCACCAGTTCGAGATCGTTCAATAAACGCTCAGCGCGTACGTCCGTCCCAACAATCATAGTTCGGCGCCTGCCTACTCCCCGTAACAATAAAGAACGTTCAAAACTCCTGATTAAAATTCGACCACACGAAACCGAAAAGATTAGCATCAACCAATAAAAAAAAATTAACAAACGAGTTAGTCGTAATTCACCTTGATCAAATGTTGCAACAAAGGCCAACATTACCCCAATCGATACAATTTTGAATACATCTATAAATTCATCAAAACGCGATGGAGAAGATGAGATGCGAAATAAGCCAAAGAAAAAAAACAGGAGAAACCAAAAGGCTGATATCAGCGGAAGAGTATCTGCATAAAACGATAAGGCAAACCAAAAATCTGGCACTTGATTTATAGGTTTCAAACGTTGCCAACTTTGAATCATAGCGGGAAGGCCACCCCCCGCAAATTTGACCCAGAGAAACATTGCGTTCGTTAAGTTGATTGCGACAATATCTGCTAAGATTAAAAAGATTAAACGTTGGAATTTAGACATTAGCTACGGCTCATGGGCTTCCAGACACTATGACGTCGTCCCAAAAGAAAACTCAAAAAACCTAAAAGTGCTCCAGTATTCATAGCACAAAAGTGGGCTGGTATATAAAACAGAGCATGTTTGCCGATCGTATTTGGCATGACACTCCCTAAAAGAGCAAAGGAATAGAATATAAATTGCAATATCCAGAGGTAATAGTAAATCAAAACGTCAGTCATAAAACCATTAATTACAAAAACAGATAGCAGCAATAGAGGAACGAGCCAACGCATCAATTTATGTGAAATCATTTGAAATGCGAATGCTCGATGTTCAAATAGATTTAAAACACTGCGTTGTGACCATAGCCCAAACAAAGATCGCGCAATTATACGTGTCCTACGATGAAATTCTTTTAAGAAAGTATCACCTGAAGATTCTTCAGCGATAGCACGAGGCTCATAAACTACACGAAACCCTTGTCGCCACACTCGGATAGGCATCACGAAATCACTAATTATATCCGCGTCTAAATCTTCAAACAATTGACGACGCATTGCGTAAATTGCTCCATTTGCACCGAGCGTGGAGGAAAGAAGGCTTTCACGGCCTTTGAGAAACTGTTCATACCTCCAATAAAGACCTTCTCCTTTTCCCACAGTGTTGTCTGATGGATTTTTATAGCGAAGTTCACCGCAAACACAACCAATAGTGTCGTCGGAAAAAGGCCTAATTAGCCTTTTCAATGCATGCTGATCATACATGCTGTTTGCATCTGAAAATACCACATAATCGTTTCGGACATGCCGACAAGCTTCATTTTGTGCGGTAGTCTTACCTCTCTGATTTTCCAATGCATTTAATTTAATCCCGAAATCAGAATATTTCTCCACGATTTGATTAGTGAAATCTGTTGATCCGTCAGAAACTACAATAATTTCTAAGGCATCACGAGGATAATCCAAAGCAAGAGTGTTTTCAATTTTCTGACTTATAACTGCCTGTTCATTGTGTGCAGCAATTATTATTGAGACTTTCGGCCATTCTTTAGGTGCAACATAAGACGGCTTTTTACGCCCTCGAGTCAACAGAAGCAAAACTAAAGGATATATCAGATAGGTATAAATAATGAGAAAGATAGCAATCCAATATAGAATGGCTAACATAAGCGTAGAAGTTGACCTAAAATTTTTTTCATGTAAAGTTTCTACTTATATTTTCGACATTTGAATAAGCAAATGCAAATATGATCTATATTTTCAATTTTAGCGATGAAACGGATTCGTCTCAAAGTGATTAAATCAAAGAAGCCCACGGTAGTACACATCACTACAGTACATGATCCTTTTGATAATCGCATTTTTTATCGAGAATGTATTTCATTAGCAAATGCTGGCTACAAAGTCGTATTGGTGTCACCAAATACTCGTAATCGATGCATCAATAACATAACGATTCAAAGCTTCCTCTGCCCTAGGAACCGAATTGGGCGTATGACTCTAGGTGTTTATAGAGCACTTCGTACCTCAATAAAACATGGGGATAAGATTTTCCATTTTCATGACCCCGAATTTATTACAGCCGGACTGATATTAAAAATTATGGGTAAGCGAGTTATTTACGATATCCATGAAGACAATAGCTCTGCTTTACTCGAACGAGAGTATATCCCAAGAATATTTCGTGATCGAATTGCCAAATTACTTTCAAGATTAGAACAAATAGCCGTTTCTTCTTTTTGTCATGTAATTGCAGAGCGATATTATTGCGAACGTTTTCCCCAAGGCTACCTTGTATTAAATTACGCTCGACTCCCCAACTTAGACCAAAAAATGCTAACTAAACGGCCAGTAAGAGGATCTGCTAGATTATTGTATACTGGCAACGTTAAAATTTACCGAGGTGCAAAGGAACATATCCGGATATTGCACAAAATTCCCGAAGCCGAAATTTTCCTCGTTGGCAGATGTGACTTTACATTAGCTATGGATCTGGAAAAAGAAGCAGGAAAACATATCAACCGTTTACATTTTGATGGTATTAATCATTTCGTACAGCATGAGCAGATTTTGGATTATTACAAGCGCGAAAGATGGTTAGCTGGCTTAGCTATATTTCCGCATTCAGCTCATACGGAACGAAAAGAATTAACAAAAATTTTCGAATACATGATGTACGGCCTACCAATAATCTGTTCAAACGCGACGAACTTGCGAGATATTGTAGAAAAACATGAATGTGGCCTTTGTGTTGATCCAAAAAATCCAGAGGATATTGCAGATGCTGTTCAATTTCTCATTGATTATCCCGACAAAAGGCAAAAAATGGCCGATAACGGTCTGATTGCAGCCCAAAATCATTATCATTGGGGTATTCAAGAAAAAAAACTACTCTCGCTTTACAAAAAATTAAACTAATTATCGTGTAAAGATTTAGTTTTGATAACTTTGGCATACATTGCAAGAATTTGATTTGCAACGGATCTATAGTCATACATGAGAGCACGACTTCGAATTATTTTTTTATCAAAGGTTCCATAGTTATCAATAACCTGACCGATAGCATTCGCCAGGGATTCGGGATTACCGATTTCCGCCATCCTTCCAACGGTAGGATCGATCAATTGCTCTGGCCCGCCACATTTTGTTGCCACTACCGGAATTCCACAAGCCATCGATTCAATGAGTACGATTCCAAAACTATCATAATAACTAGGAAGCACAAAAATGTCGGCCGAAGCCATCACTTTAGGCATTTCAGACCATGGATATGCTCGTTCAAATTTTACCCATTCACCAACCTCATTATAGTCAGCCCGTAACCGAAATTGTTGATCTCCCCCACCCGATTGGCTGGCTCCAACCAATCTTAACGTTACTTTCCGATTTTGCAGTCTTAGTATCTTTAAAGCGTCAATAAGATCTGATAAACCCTTTTTTTTATCAAATCTACCTGCATATAGTAAGCGCCAGTCTTCTTTTCTTTGTTGTTTTGAAACATCCAGATTAAAAAGAGAGCAGTCAACGCCCTGAGGAATATCGTATAGTCGGCGACAATCCACTCCGAATTCCAACACGCGTTCACGCGCATCATGACTACTCACAACCACAGCGTCGGCACGACATAAAGCTTCGGAAACCAAAAAGCGCCAACGAGAATTAGATTCTGGAATTTCTCTTATATCATGACCATGAACAGAAATAACTACGGGTTTGTCAATTTCTTTCCCTAAATGAACAGCAGCTAAACCATCTGGATACGCAAGATGAGCATGAATAAGATCTGGACACACTTTCAAATTTTTTTTTAACGTCCAAAAATAATTACGCCATACTTGACTAAAGAATAGCCTTTTAGGAAAAGAGATATATCGAGGAAAGCGTATGTTCAAACCATTTATTTTTTCCTCTTTTCCTACTCGAGAGAGTGCGCTCCAACGACCCAATCCAGAGATATTTGGGAAAAAAGGAATCGGCGAAAAGATTTCTAAATCACATAATTTTGAAATAAATCGGGCCTGATTGTGCACAAAAGAACCACGTTCGGGAAACGCCGAATTAGGATAAAGACGTGATGTAATTAGGATTTTCATCAGGCGCTCTCTCGATTAGCTTGATAATCAGACCTAAAATAAGTCCATGCAATACATGACGCCCAACAAAAATAGGAAATAGAGGTTGCAATTGCTGCACCTTGTAATCGAAATTTTGGGATAAGAAATAAGTTCAGACTTATGTTTAAGACCAAGGCGATCGCTGGGGCCCATAGAGTCACAGAAGGATAACCAAGACCGGCCAATTTTGTGTTTAAAACAGAACCCACTCCCAAGAAAACCAAACCTGGCAACATCAACATTAGCGGACTATACGCCTGTTCATAGCCAGGAAAAAAGAAAGAAATTAATTGATCTCCTATTATTGCAAGAATAAATGCGCACAGTATCGAAAACAACCCCATCCAACAAGTAACTCGCCAAGTTAGACTGTTTTTGTCTTCGTTACGAATAACCTTCGCAATTAAAACGGCGCCAGCCAAATCCGGAACTCTTTGCATCATATCAGCAAAATTGACAGCTACACGATAAACACCCACAGAATCTGTCCCTAAATAATAATTTATCAAGAATAAATCACTCTTGAGTAACAGGAAGACGAGTAAAACAGATATCGCACCTCTTCGACCAACAGAGTATACCGCGGACATGAGTTTTCTATTGCCACCCCGAAATAGCCCAGAACTGTCTTGTTGGAGCGAAAAAGCGACAAGAGCAGCTATTACGGCAGCCCCAACAAAAACAGTCAAACCGGAAAAAATATTTAGAGTGCCACTCCACCATAAAAACAAATTCATCAAACTGTACGAACATATGAAAACCAGAGGCACGGTAGCATAAGAACGAAAGCGATCCAAGCCAAGTAAGACAGCTTGACCACAACGTTGCAAAACCACTGCACCTACCATTAAAACTATAATATACCAGTATTCGTGAGCAGGTGGACCTAACCAAGAAACAAGCTTGAAACGAAATAGCCAAGATATCAGCAGACCAGTAGGGACTAAAATCCCGACATAAATTAAAATATTGTCTCTAGAGCCCTCTGCCTTTTTCTCTTTTCCTACAACGTATGTAGTCCCGCGACGCAACCACTCACCAAAAATAAGAGCTGCCAAAAGCGAAGTCTGTATCCAAAGTGTAAACGATCCATAGTCTGATCTACTTAAATGGTTAGCCAATAAACTTTGATTGAGCAAACCAAAGGCAAAGACCAAAGCAGAGCAGGCAATATTGAAAGAGAAATTATGAAGAAAGGACATAGCCGCAGTTGTCTACGGGAAAAATCATAATTAGAATACCACCCTAAGCAAGTCAAGTATGAGCGTTATGAACGTATTAACTTAAGTACTTCGTCGCGTTTTTTATGCATAGTATGCTCATCAAGAGCCTCTAAATTCAATCTCAAAAGGGGTTCGGTGTTAGAAGCCCTCACGTTAAAGTGCCAGTCTTCATAGCTTATTGAAATACCATCGATGTGTTCGGCTTTGCCATCAACATAATGTTGAGCTAACTCCTTTATAACCGAATGGGGGCTATCTACCTTCGAGTTTATCTCTGAAGATAGGAAATAACGATTTTCAATATGGGAGGTACATGTTACACGGGAGCGATTCCGCAAGACATTTCCA
>MDTB01115954.1_pt1 | contig 17564 bp, 16 predicted proteins | sample 811161 | NCBI WGS metagenome assembly MDTB01 (sample SAMN05326650, study PRJNA326480) | marine metagenome | isolation source: seawater | place: Mediterranean Sea | collected 2009
AGACCGCCGCATTCGACCACTCTGCCACTCCTCTGTTTTATCTTGGCAGCAAAAATATACTAATTAGTAGACTTGCCAAAAATACCATTTTAAATTTTTCCTTTAATTCTTTTTATAGCAATGTCAATACTGGTATTCCATTCAAATCCAATAAGTATAATGGAGGAGATAAAGTATACCCAACCCATGTATGCTATCAAGATTCCGATTGATCCATAAAGCTTATTGTAAGTAGGGAAATTATTTATGTAAAACGCAAAAGCTAATGAAATCAAAACACATCCAATTGCTGAAATTATCGAGCCAGTTGAAATGAAGGTCCATCTATTGTGTATTACTGGAGCAAAATAGAAAATGGAAGATATTCCGAGATAAAATGATATGAAAAGAATAATTATTTTTATTAACATAATGGTATAGTATTCGACATTATCAAATAGATTATAATTTAAGATAATATTTATGAGGTAGTCTCCAAGAGTTGATAGTACAATTGCAATAATAATAACTACAAAAAAAATCAACGTTAGTGCTATAGCTATCAACCTCGTTTCATAAAAACTTCTATTTTCTCGTATTTTATGACAGCTGTTGAAAGTTTTTATTAGTGTGTTAAATCCATTTGAGGATAGTAAAAGAGAAAATATAACACCAAAAGAAAGTAAGCCTCCTCTTTTTGTTTCTACTAAGTCAAGGATAGTATTTTTTGCAATACTATACATGTTTGATGGCATTATCTCTTCAAGAAAAAAAAGAATTTTGGTTGAATCGATTTCAGGTATAAGTGAGTTAATGTAAGGTATTAATGTAAAAAGAAATATTATAAGAGGAAATGTGGCAATAGTAAAGCTAAAAGCCACAGCAAGTGATCTTTCAAATATTTCATCCTCAGATAATTTTTTAATAAATATTTTATAGATGTTGTAGTAGGTTATTTTATTATCAACTAGGTATAACCTCTTGAAAAGTGATCTTATAAAATCAATTATTTTTTTAAATCTTTTAATCAAAATTTGTCTTAATTATTTCTTGTAATTTTCTGGGTAACCTAACAGCTTTATTTGTTGAAAGATTAATAAACGTAAGGTTAGTTTTGCCAATATTTGCTAAAATTTCATCCTCATTAAAAATTTCATAATGAAAAGTAATTATTGAAGTCGGTATCTTTTTAATGTAAGTTTTAACTTTAATTAGTTCATCGTACATTATAGGGTGTAAAAATTTACACTCCATGTTTATCACTGGCATTCCAATTCCCTCATCCTCTAATTTTTTATATGAGAACCCAAGACTTCTAAATAATTCAACCCTTGCAGCCTCATAGAAGTTTGCATATCTGCCGTAATAAAGATATCCCATTTTATCTGTATGCGAATATCTGACTCTAAATTTTATTTCTCCAATTATCATTATCTGTAGATATTTCTTTTGTCAAGAGCTCTTTGAAATTTTCTTGCGTTTCTATTATGATCAGCAAGATTTGTGGCGAATGAATGGTAACCAGAAAAGTCTTCTTTAGCACAGAAAAAAATATATTTATGTCTTTCATAATTTAAAACAGCATCAATATAGTCTTTAGGTGCCACTCTGATAGGGCCAGGTGGGAGACCTTTATTAATGTAGGTATTGTATGGTGATTTTATTCTTTTGTGTTTATTTAATACTCTTCTTATTGTAAAGTCATTAGCTGCAAAAACCAAAGTAGGATCAGCTTGAAGTCTCATGTTCATATTGAGCCTATTTATATAAACCCCTGCGATTCTACCTGCTTCATCTATTTTTCTTGTTTCAGAAGCAACTATTGAGGCTAATACTATAGATTCATTCTGATCTAAATTTGTATTATTTAGCTTTTTCTTTCTATTATCATTCCAGAACCTTTCATATTCTGAATACATTTTATCAACTAGTTTTTTTGGGGAAATATTCCAATAAATTTCGTATGTATCTGGTAAGAAAATACTAATAATATTTAGTTTGTTAAAGCCTTCGTATTTATCCATGTTATTATATAAATATGTTGTGAGGTCTTCTTTAGTCATTCTTAATTTATCTGTTAATTTTTCAGCTAGGTCATCGATCTTTCTTGCATAGCTAAATGTTAATTTAATAGGAGTTTGATTGCCTGATCTCAACATACTGATCAAGTCGTAGTTAGACATGTTCTTTTTTACTTCATAAGCGCCAATCTTAATATTTTGATCATAATTCATAAGTTTACTTAGAACACTAAAGGATATCACATCATTTAAAAGAGTATCTTCAATTAGGTTTTCTCTTAACTCTTCGAAAGAAGTATTATCTTCAATAATCACAAATTTATCGTTTTGATTAATCAAAAAATTTGGTGCAAATAGCATTTGATAAACGTAAACACTAGTGGTAGTAAGTAATGTTGAGAATATTATAAAAGGTATTAAATTTTTTTTTTTGGACATACTTTATATTTACAAGTAAAGATAATAAGATGATTTTTGTTCAACCAGCATATTTACCCTCAGTTAATTATTTTAAAGATTTTAATGATAATGATTTAGTTTATAATATTAATCTAGGATTAGATGAATCTGATTATTTTGATGAAACTTACATGGGTAATGAAAATGGTGTCTTTAAAGTAAAGGTTCCAACAATAAATAAAAATAAATCTAAGTTTCAGAGAGATATTAAAATTGATTATAAAACTAATTGGATTAAGAGTCATACTCATTCATTTCAGTCATCTTACGGTAAATTTCCCTACTTTATATTCTATTTAGACCCAATTTTAAATGTCCTGAAAACTAATCATAAATTTATGATAGATTTGAATTATGACTTATTGTCACTTTTTTTAAAGCTGCTTAATTATGATCAAAAACCAGTAAAAAATACATCAGATAGGATAATTAATAATAAAAAGACAATATTGAAATCTAATAATAGTTTAATGAGTATAGATAATATTGTCAAAATGAGATATGATTTTCTTCTTGGCAAGAATTTTGATTATAGTCTAAGTGTGGTAGACTTACTTTTTTTAAAAGGACCAGAAGCAGGATACTACATAAGAAACTTTTAAAAAAAAATATTGTGTTTTTTTTATTAAAATAAGTTATCCTTACGTATATAAAAATATGGAAGCAAAATTTTCAAATAGAGTAAAAGAAGTAATTTCTCTTAGCAGAGAAGAGGCCCTTAGACTTGGGCACGATTACATTGGCACTGAACATTTACTTTTGGGTGTAATACGTGAAGGTGAGGGTGTTGCAATTAGCCTCCTGAAAAAACTTGGAATTAGCCTTGAGGATTTAAGAGCCTCAGTTGAACACAATACTAAAAATACAAGCGTTAGCAATCTCAAGAATATGTCAAATATTCCTCTCACAAGACAAACTGAGAAAGTACTTAAAATTACTTACCTAGAAGCTAAAATTTTTAAGAGTAAACTTATTGGTACCGAACATTTACTTTTATCCATATTAAGAGATGAAGATAATATAGCCACTCAGATTTTAGATAAATTTGATGTAACATATGATGTGGTTAAAGAGTTACTGGAATATCAAACCAGTAAGCCACAAGGTACTACATCATCAGAACCACTTGATGATGATTTACCAAAACCAAAAGGATCTACTTCAACTCCTAAGACATCTAAATCCAAGGAGAAGTCTAAAACCCCTATACTTGATAATTTTGGTAAAGACCTCACAGAACTTGCTGCTAAAGATAAATTAGATCCAGTAATTGGCAGGCAAAAGGAAATTGACAGAGTAGCTCAGATTCTTACGAGAAGGAAAAAGAATAATCCGATACTCATTGGCGAGCCAGGTGTAGGAAAAACTGCTATTGCTGAAGCCCTAGCATTAAGGATTACTCAGAAGAAAGTCTCTAGAATTTTACATAACAAAAGAGTTGTTACGCTTGACCTTGCATCACTTGTTGCGGGTACAAAATATAGAGGTCAGTTTGAGGAAAGGATGAAGGCTATAATGACAGAAATTGAGAAATCAGATGATGTAATTTTATTCATAGATGAGCTTCACACAATTGTCGGAGCTGGAGGAGCTTCAGGTTCTCTTGACGCATCAAACATGTTTAAACCTGCATTAGCTAGAGGTGAATTACAATGTATTGGAGCCACTACTTTAGACGAATACAGACAATATGTTGAAAAAGATGGGGCACTAGCGAGAAGGTTTCAGGTTGTGGTCGTTGACCCGACATCAACAGAAGAGACTAAAACCATATTAGATAATATTAAGGATAAATACGAATCGCATCATAACGTTTCATATTCTCAACAAGCTATTGAAGCTTGTGTAACTCTCTCTGATAGATATATTAGTGACAGATTTCTACCGGACAAGGCGATTGATTTAATGGATGAAGCTGGCTCTAGAGTACATATGCATAATTTAGATGTACCAGAGGTAATAATTGAGATCGAAAATAAGATTGAAGAGATCAAAAGTCAAAAAAATCAAGTTGTACAAAATCAGAAGTATGAGGAGGCAGCTCAGCTAAGAGATACTGAAAAAAAATTATTATCTGAACTTGATGTCCAAAAGAAAAAATGGTTAGAAGAATCTAAGAAGAAAAGACACAAGGTAAACGAAAAAAATATTTCTGAAGTAGTATCTATGGTTACCGGTATTCCTGTAGAAAGGATAGCTCAGAACGAGAGTAGTAGACTCCTTGGCATGTCAAAGGAATTATCAAAAAAAGTCATTGGACAAGACGATGCTATTGATAAACTGGTTAGAGCAATCAAAAGAAATAGGGTAGGTCTCAAAGATCCTAAAAAACCGATTGGCTCATTTATTTTCCTCGGCCCTACAGGTGTTGGCAAAACTGAGCTGGCAAAAGTTCTTTCAAAATACCTTTTTGATAAAGATGACTCACTAATTAGAGTTGACATGTCAGAATATATGGAAAAATTCTCAATCTCTAGATTGGTTGGTGCGCCTCCTGGTTACGTAGGTTATGAGGAAGGTGGTCAATTAAGTGAAAAGGTGAGGAGAAAACCTTACAGTATTATTTTACTTGATGAAATTGAGAAGGCTCATCCTGATGTGTTTAATTTATTACTTCAAATCCTTGACGAAGGATTCCTTACAGATGGACTAGGACATAGGGTTGATTTCAGAAACACAATTATGATCATGACTTCTAATATTGGGGCAAGAGACGTTCAAGATTTTGGTGCTGGTATCGGTTTTGAAACAAAATCAAGAGCTGATAATCTCAATGATAATTTAAACTCAACCATTGATAAAGCATTACAAAGAACTTTTAATCCTGAGTTTATAAACAGACTTGATGATATAATTATTTTTAATTCTCTAACAAGAGACAATCTTTATAAAATTATTGATATCAACCTTAAAAAACTCTACAAAAAAGCTAATGAAATAGGTTATACCATTAAACTATCAAAAGAGTGTAAAGACTTTTTAATTAAGAAGGGTTATAATCCTAAATACGGAGCAAGGCCACTTGAACGAGCTATTCAAAAATACCTTGAAGATGTATTAGCAGAAGAGATACTTTCCGGAAATTTAAAGAAAGGCGATGTTATTAGTGCGGATTTTGATTCAAAAAAAGAGGAAATCAAAATAAAGAAGCTGGACTCTAAGAAAAAGATTAAGTGACTAATCCACCATCAACATTTATAATTTGACCAGTAATGTAACTTGCCCTGTCAGAAGCTAGAAATAGACATAATTCTGATACGTCATCAACTATTCCAGCCCTCTTTAGAGGTATTGATTCTATCCATTTATCTAATAGTCCTGAGCCGTCATTACTAGTCATATCAGTTTCAATAAAACCAGGTGCTATTGCATTGCACCTTATATTTCTAGAAGCTAATTCGAGTGCTATTGATTTTGTAAAACCATTTACTCCCGCCTTTGATGCGGCGTAGTTCGATTGGCCAGCATTACCTTTTACACCAACAATTGAGCTGATATTAATTATAACACCTTCTTTTTTCTTAATGAATTCTTTTACTGAACATTTAGTTAAATTAAAGCAAGAGTTTAAATTTATATCTATTACTTTTTTCCAAGCATCTTGATCCATTCTTATTATTAGATTATCCTTAGTAACCCCTGCATTATTTATTAGAATATCCAACCCACCAAATTCATTGATTACATCCTCAATAAGTTTTGAGCTAGCTTCAAAGTTTGATGCATCAGATTTATATTTTTTAATTTTTAAATTATTCTTTCCAAATTCTTTTTCAATTTTTGCTGCCTCTTCATCACTGCTTAGGTATGTAAAGGCGACATTGCAGTTAGAATCTATGAACTTCTTTACAATATCTTTTCCAATCCCTTTTGATCCGCCCGTTATCAAAGCCGTTTTATTGCTTAAATCATATGACATAATAGATTATAATTTTCATAAAAATATAAATAAGATATAATAATCAATAGTTTTATTATAAGTAATTAGACTTTAAATTTGTCGAAAAAAGATATGTCATATAATTTAATTGTTATTGGATCAGGACCTGGCGGTTATGTAGCTGCAATTAGAGCCTCACAATTGGGTATGAAAGTAGCAATAGTAGAAAAAGAATCACTAGGCGGAATTTGCCTTAACTGGGGATGTATACCTACAAAAGCTCTACTAAAGAGTGCTCAGGTTTTTGATTATGTTAATCATTCTGAAAACTATGGTATTAAAATTAGTAAGTCCAGTGTTGATTTTGATTCCATTATTAAGAGAAGCAGAAGTGTTGCTGATGGTATGAGTAAAGGTGTAAATTTCTTAATGAAAAAAAATAAAATTGACATTTTAAATGGCTTTGGTAAAATCATATCTAAAAATGAAGTAGAAGTAATTACTGATGAAAACAAAAAAGAAATTCACAAATCAGACAATATTATAATAGCAACAGGTGGAAGGTCAAGAGAGCTCCCAAATCTTAAAATTGATGATAATAAAGTAATCGAGTACAGAAAAGCTATGACACTAGAAAAACAACCTAAAAAGATAGTTGTAGTTGGTTCAGGAGCTATAGGCTCTGAGTTTGCATATTTTTATAATAGCATTGGAACTGAAGTGATCTTAGTTGAGTATCTGCCAAATATTTTACCACTTGAAGATATTGATGTTTCAAAACAATTAGAAAAATCCTTTAAGAAAGCTGGGGTTAATATAATGACAAATACAGAAGTTCTCTCTGTAGATACAAAGGGAAAGGGTTGTAAGGTCAAATATAAAAATGGGTATAATGAAGAAATAATTGAATGCGATATCGTACTTTCAGCTGTCGGAGTAAAGACTAATGTTGACAATATTGGCTTAGAGGATCTTGGAATAATTGTTGAAAATGGTAAGATCAATGTTGATGATTATTATCAGACAAACATTGATGGAGTATTTGCTATTGGAGATGTTGTTAAAGGACCTTCATTGGCTCATGTTGCATCTGCAGAAGGTATAATATGTGTAGAAAAAATTGCTGGTCTCAGTCCAAGTGTTTTGAATTATGATAATATACCTTCTTGTACTTACTGTAGCCCTGAAGTTGCATCTGTTGGATTTTCTGAGAAGCAGGCAATCGACTTAGGATATGATATTAAGGTAGGTAAGTTTCCATTTTCTGCATCAGGTAAAGCTAATGCTTCAGGACATTCTGATGGATTTGTTAAAGTTATTTTTGACAAAAAATATGGTGAGTGGTTAGGATGTCATATGATAGGTTATAATGTGACTGAAATGATTGCTGAGGTTGTAGCTGCCAGAAAGTTAGAAACAACTGCTCATGAAATTATTAAGTCTGTTCATCCTCACCCGACAATGTCTGAAGCCATAATGGAGGCTGCTGCTGCTGCATACGATGAAGTAATTCATTTATAGATTATTTTTGACTTTGTTGCCAATGTTAGCTGGAGATTCAGCTACAATAAGACCACATTCCCTCATTATCTTCATTTTGGCAGCTGCCGTATCGTCTTTTCCGCCTATGATTGCACCTGCGTGTCCCATTCTTTTTCCTTTTGGTGCAGTTTGTCCAGCAATAAATCCAATAACAGGTTTTTTGTTTCCATTTTTTTTAATCCATTTTGATGCATCTGCTTCGTAGCTTCCTCCTATTTCACCAATCATAACAATGCCTTCTGTTTCTTTGTCATCCATAAATAATTTTATTGCGTCGAGTGTTGAAGTCCCAACTATTGGATCTCCACCAATCCCAATTGCTGTAGATATACCAAAACCTGACTTTACAACTTGATCAGCAGCTTCATATGTCAAAGTTCCTGATTTAGATATTATACCAATATTTCCTTTTTTAAAGACAAATCCAGGCATTATTCCAACCTTAGCCTCACCTGGAGTTATGATTCCCGGACAGTTTGGTCCAATTAATTTACTTTTTTTTGTTTTAAGTTGAGACTTTACTTTAATCATATCTTTGACAGGAATTCCCTCAGTAATTGCAACGATTACTTCGATACCTGCGTCAATGGATTCAAGTATTGCATCAGCAGCAAATGCAGGTGGAACAAAAATTATTGATACATTAGCTCCTGTCTCTGTTTTTGCGTCATAAACAGTATTGAACACTGGCTTACCTAGATGTTCTTTTCCACCTTTACCTGGTGTTACACCTCCAACAATATTTGTTCCATAATCAATCATTTGAGTTGTATGGAAAGTACCTTCTGATCCTGTAAAGCCCTGAACAATAACATTTGAGTTTTTATTAACTAGTATGCTCATTTAAATATTTTGAGTCAAATATAAATCACTAAATTCCCTAACACAACCGTATCCACCCTTTGATTTCAGAATTAAAGAAACTTTATCTTTGACTTTATTTGAAGCGTCACTTGGACATGCACTGAAACCTACAATATTTATTATACTTAAATCATTTATGTCGTCACCTATAAAAGCTATATTATGCTTTGTGAAATTTTCATGGTTCATCCACTCGAGTAAAATTTTATCTTTAGGTTCATTACCCACATAGCAGTATTTGATACCGAGGTATGATGCCCTTGATTTTATTCCTTCACCTCTCTCAGAATGACTTATTATTCCTATTTTAATGTTATTTTTAATTAATTCATATATTCCCACACCATCCTTTGCATTGTACCTTTTTGACTCAATCCCATTTTCATCAATGTAAATACCGTTATCGGTCATTGTCCCGTCTACATCAAGAATTAACATTTTAATTTTAGGAATTTTCATATGAGATTTCTGTTAACCGCTTTGCAAATTGGTTTAAGTGATTCAAACATTTTATTAAATTCATCAAAATTAAGTTGTTGAGATGCGTCTGATTTTGCCTCAGATGGGTTTGGATGACTTTCTATTAAAAGTCCATCAATTCCCATCGCAACACATGCTCTTGTTAGATCTGGAACTCCATAACTGTATCCCATTGCGTGACTGGTATCTAGAATAATTGGTAGATTTGTATGTTCCTTGAGGAAAGAGACGCCGCAAAGATCAAGAGTAAACCTTGTTTTTGTTTCAAATGTTCTTATACCTCTTTCACACAGCATGACATTGGGGTTGCCCTCCGACAATATGAATTCTGCAGCTTGTACAAATTCTTGAAGATTTGAACCAAAACCTCTTTTGAGAAGTACTGGTTTTTTCTGTCTTCCAGTTTCTCTAAGTATTCCATGATCATACATTGCTTTAGCACCTATCTGAATAATATCAGTGTACTCTATTACATCATCTACGTGAGATGCATCCTTAACCTCTGAGATTATATTAAATCCATACTGATCTCTTATATCCGATAACATTTTAAGCCCTTCAAGACCTAATCCTTGAAATGAATATGGAGATGTCCTTGGTTTAAAACAGCCTGCTCTCAGTGTTGTTAGTCCATTATTTTTTAATAATTCTGCACATTTTTCAATCTGATCTTTACTTTCAATAGAACAGGGTCCTGTAATCATTATGGTATTTTTTGTACTTCCACCTAATTCAATTTTATTAATTCTAATGTTTCTTGTTTTATTGATATAATTCCTACTAGACAATTGAATATCACTGTCTATGATATATGATTCATCTATTTTTTCTCTAATGTTTTCAGGTACCTCGTTATTTTTTGAAGATGTTATAATAATGAATTTTTTTTCATCGAATATTAACCTTCCGTTTACCTCTTTTGCAATACTTGTTGCAGATACCTTATCTATGTTTTCCTTTAGATGAATAATCATGATTCGCTATTTATTAGATTAAAAAAAGTAATAGAACCTCTTATTTTTCTATTATCAATAATTGGTACGAAAGATATTAGAAATTCATGATTTTGAATAGTTTTTAACATATAATTAATGTCTTTATCGCTTTCAACACTAACGGGATTATAGTTTATAATATCTTTTATTTTTATTTTATCAATATCAAAATCATTACTAATTAATCCTTTTCTAATATCTGCCATGCTTATTATTCCGATAAATTCTTTATTCTGATTCTCTACAAGCACATATCCAAAACCAAACTCATTTATTTTAAGAAGGACTTCTTGGAATGTAGAAAATTCTTTAATAATTGGAGTTTCATCTATTGTCATCATAAATTCTTTAACTTTTAATTTTGAGTTAAAAACAGATGATTTAAGTCTAAGCAGTGATTTAGCGATATCATTTTTAACAAGAAAAGATCCAGATACTACAGATTGTACTCCTAATATTCTCATTATAAATCCTATTTCGTCGTTTATCCCTCCATCAACATGAATGGATTTTTCTGGATGCATCTTTTTGAAGTCTCTTATTTTTTTGAAATTCGTTCTATTAAAATCACCCCCACTCTCGCCTGGAGTTGTGGTCATCATTAAAATGTATTCACAATCGGATGAATATCTTTTAAATTCATGGATGTTGGTGTTTGTTGTTACTGCAATTCCAAATTTTGTATATTTAAAATAAGGAATTTGAAATCTTTCTTCTATAATATTTTCCAATTGAAAAGCAACTCTCTCTATTTTATTTTTCTCAATCAGATTATTATAAACCGATGGCGTTTCCGATATTATATGTAAATCAATTGGAGTATTACTTACCTTTCTGATTTTTCTTATGTCATCTTCAATTTTATCAGCATTAACTTTTTTATCGTTGAAGTCGATATGTAACATGTCAATATTGACTGAGTCTAGTTCCTCTGTTAAAGTTTCTATTTTTTTTGTCTTATTAGAATATAATGAAGCTGATATTTTCATGACCTTACAAATATACTTTAGATAAGTTCATTTCTGAGAGTTTAATATCTAATTTTAAATGTAAATCAATCTATTTAATGTCACACATATATCATCTTTTATCTTACCTTCCTCTAACTTTCTTATATATTATATCATCTATAGTATCAATATTTCTTCCACATTTTTACAGAAGAAAAGTGGTAGAAAAAAACCTAGTAAATTCATTTCCTAAAATTTCAACTTTTAAGCTTGAAAAATTAATTAATAACTTTTATGTTCATTTTTGTGATATATTTTTTGAGACAATAAAGTCATATTCAATCTCTACTCAAGAACTTAAAAAAAGAGTTATTTTCTCAAACTTTGATGAATTAAATCATAAGTTAGAAAAAAAAGAAAAAGTACTAGTCTTAGCTTCACATCAGTGTAATTGGGAGTGGCTTCTTTTAGCCTCTCAACTTAATTTAAACCAACCTTTAAATGTTATATATAAATCAATATCTAATAGAAATATTGATAAAACTTTAATAAAATCCCGTTCTCGTTTTGGTTCAAAATTGATTGAATCAAAGAAGGCATTACTATACATCAGAAGAAATATAAAAAAAATAGGAATAATAGCAGTTGTGGCTGATCAGTCTCCAATAAAAAAAAATAAGAAATCTTGGAGAATGTTATTGAATCAAGACACTGCATTTTTTAAGTCAGTGGAGTATCTACCTCGATTAATGAACTCTCATGTCTATTTTGCTTCTATGAAAAGACTATCTAGAGGGAAGTATTTTGTAAAGTTTGATTTAATTAGTACACCAAATCAAAACTCTAAAAAAGATATTTTATCCGAATATGTTAGGAAATTAGAAAATCAAATAAAACAAAAACCAGATGAATGGTTGTGGACGCATAAGAGATGGAAATATACAATAGAAGATATATAATTTTTTAAGTATAAATTATCTAATTTTGGTTTTCTCAATATGAAAAACATAAGAAATTTTTGTATAATAGCCCACATTGATCACGGAAAAAGTACTTTGGCGGATCGTCTTCTAGAGTTCACTAGAACTGTTGATAAAAGAGACATGACTAATCAGCTTCTCGATGACATGGATTTAGAAAGAGAGAGAGGTATAACCATTAAGTCTCATGCTATCCAGATGACTCATAGTTATAAATCTGAGCATTATGTTTTAAATTTGATTGATACTCCAGGACATGTTGATTTTTCTTATGAAGTATCTAGATCCATTGCTTCATGTGAGGGAGCAATTTTAGTAGTTGATGCGTCACAAGGTATTCAGGCACAAACTATTTCAAATCTTTACTTAGCTCTTGAACAAGGACTTGAGGTCATACCGGTTTTGAATAAAATTGATCTCCCAGGTGCAATGATTGAGGAGGTTTCTGATCAAATTGTTGATTTGATAGGCTGCAATGTTGATGAGATATTGGAGGTAAGTGCAAAAGATGGAATTGGAATTAATTTACTTCTTGAAAGAATAATTAACAAAATACCATCCCCAAAAGGTGAGCCCTCAGGAGATTTACAGGCAATGATTTTTGATTCAGTTTTTAACTCATTTAGGGGAATTGAGGTTCTTTTTAGAGTTTTTAACGGAAAAATAAGAAAAGGAGATAAAGTTAAGTTTATTAATACAGGAAAAGAATACGATGTTGATGAGTTAGGTATATTAAAATTTGATAAGGCTTCTTGTGAAGAAATATCAGCTGGAAATGTGGGGTATCTTATTTCCGGAATTAAAAATGCTAAAGAAGTAAAGGTTGGTGATACAATAACCCATACACAAAACAATAATATTGAAGTAATAAAAGGTTTTGAGGACGTAAAACCAATGGTATTTGCAGGAATATACCCTGTTGACAGTTCAGACTATGAAGACTTAAGGAATTCTTTAGAAAAACTTCAATTGAATGATGCATCTTTAGTTTGGGAACCTGAGACTTCTGCTGCTCTTGGCTTTGGATTTAGGTGTGGTTTTTTAGGTATGTTGCATATGGATATTATCCAAGAGAGGCTTGATAGGGAGTTTGATATGTCTGTCATAACAACTGTTCCTTCAGTTGAGTTTCTATGTCATAAAACAAATAAGGATATAATTAGTATTTACGCTCCATCAGAAATGCCTGAGACAAATGAAATTATAAGGATTGAGGAGCCAATGATATCTGCTCAGATAATCACTAAATCAGAATATATTGGAGGTATAATAAAGTTATGTATTGACAGAAGAGGAAGTCTAATTAATCAAATTTATCTTTCAAAGGATAGAGTTGAGCTATCATTTATCCTTCCGCTTGCTGAAATAGTATTTGATTTTTATGATAAATTAAAATCTATCTCAAGGGGTTATGCTTCTCTAGATTATGAATTTTCAGATTTTAAGCAATCTAAAATGTCAAAATTAGATATTATGTTAAATGGTGAGAGGGTTGATGCTTTGTCTGCGATTGTACATAGAGAAAAAGCATATACGTGGGGTAAAAAATTATGTGAAAAGTTAAAAGAACTCTTGCCTAGACAAATGTTTGAAATTGCAATTCAAGCTTCAATCGGAACTAAAATTATTGCTAGAGAATCCGTTAGGGCTTTAAGAAAAAATGTGACAGCGAGATGTTATGGTGGAGATATAACTAGAAAACGTAAATTATTAGAAAAACAGAAAAAGGGAAAGAAGAAGATGAGACAAGTTGGTAATGTTGAAATTCCACAGTCTGCTTTTCTTGCTGTTCTAAAAATAGATGAGTAAAATAATAGATGGTATTAAAGTTTCTTCAGATATTAGATCTGAAGTTAAAAAGGAAATTTCTTTTTTTAAACAAGATGGGAAACGAGTGCCATCATTAAGTATTGTTTTAGTTGGAAACCATACTGCAAGTTCCATTTATGTTAATGCAAAAGTAAGAGCATGTAAAGAGGTGGGTATTGACGTTAATTTAATTACTTTAAACGATAACATTTCTGAGTTAGATTTACTTGAAATTATAAATCAACTAAATAGTAAAAAATACTTAGATGGGTTTATTGTTCAACTTCCACTACCTCCTCAGATTAATGTACAAAATGTAATAGATTCAATTAGTCCAGATAAGGATGTCGATGGTTTTACAAATGATAATATAGGTAGTATTACTTCTGAGGTTAAAAAGTTGCTTCCCGCAACTGGCTTGGGTGTTATGACCCTTATTGAAAGGTACAATATAGATATTGAGTCTAAGACCTGTGCCATTTTAGGTTCCAGCAGAAATGTAGGTGCTGCTATTGCTCAAATGCTTATGCAAAAAGAACTAGTTACCGTTATTGTGTGTAATAGTAAAACAAATAATCTTAAAGAAATCACTTGTAATGCTGATATTATTATTTCAGCAGTTGGTAAACCTAATCTAGTAACATCCGATATGATTAAAGATGGTGCAGTGATAATAGATGTTGGTATATCTAGGATCATGGATGATTCAAAAAAGTCTGGCTATAGAATTGTTGGTGATGTCGATTTTGATAATGTATTACCAAAAGCAAGTCTAATTACTCCTGTGCCAGGAGGTGTTGGTCCAATGACTATAGCATCCTTAATTCAAAACACTTTAAGAGCTTACAGAAATAATGAAAAGAGGTAGTCATTTACTTCCAGTTATGGAATCTTTTTATAGTATTCAGGGTGAGGGATACCATTCAGGAAAGGCAGCTTATTTTATAAGACTTGCCGGATGTAATGTGCAATGTACATGGTGTGATGTAAAAAAATCGTGGCCTATTTATGAAAATCAATTTGTTAAAATTGAAGAGATTGTAGAAAGAACTAATAAACACTCTAACGATCTTGTTATTATTACTGGTGGGGAGCCTTTTTATCACAATTTAGACCCTCTTACAAATTTACTCAAGGAAAATAATAAATTAGTACATGTAGAAACATCTGGAACAGAAAAGTTTTCAGGAGTATTCGATTGGATATGTTTATCTCCAAAAAGGTTTAAAAAACCCCTTGAAGAATATTTTGAAATGGCTAACGAATTAAAAGTAATTGTATATCAGGATTCTGACTTTAGATGGGCTGAAAAAATTTCATCTAAAGTAACAAAAAATGCTATAAGAACTTTGCAGCCAGAATGGTCTGTTGAAAAAAGTATAAACTCAAAAATATTGAAGTATATAAAGCTCAACCCTAATTGGAGAATTTCTTTACAAACACACAAATATCTTAATGTTGATTAGATTATTTTCTTTTTTACTTTTAATTTTTCTTTCTTTAAAACTAACAGGACAATCCAAAAGAAGTATTAAATTATTTCAAGAAGCTAATAATAATTATAACATTGGTGAGTTTGAAAATGCAATTGAAATTTATAGTAAGATAATTAAGTCTGAACCGGAAAATTGTAATGCTATTTACAGAATAGGTTTAGCCTATAAAAAATTAAAAAAATATAATGATTATGAAAAATATTTTATTAAGTATACTAAACTTACTTGCTTACAGAACATAGATCAAGTGCATTTTGACTTATCTAATTATTTTCTTAGAGATGGAAAAATAATGTTATCGAATTATCATTTGAATGAGATTAAATCAATAGAAAATTTTAATGATTTTGATGAGATAAAGGAGAGAATATCTTTCATTTTAAACTATGATGAACACATAGTTTTAGATTTTGAAAAAATAGATTCTATAGATTATTTCCCTTTACAATATTCACCAGCTTACAGTGCCGATGGAAAACAAATTTATTTTACTTCAAGAAGTGGAAATAGAATTTTTGATGACGAGAATATATATTCAATCTATATTGGGGAGAAAGGTTTTGGGAATAAAGTTTCAAGTCTTAAAGTTCTTAATACTGATAATAATGAGGGGTCAGTCACATTTTCTGAAAGTGGAAATTTTTTGATATACACATCTTGTAAAATGAATTTTAAAAAAAATACGTGTGATCTTTTTATTTCTTACTTTGATGGCGTGAAATTTAATTTGCCTACAAGATTAGAAGACAGAATTAATTCAGATTACTGGGACTCTCAACCACACCTGTATGGAGATAGCCTTCTTTTATTTGTTTCAAATAGGCCAGGAGGAAAGGGAAATAGAGATATTTGGTTTTCAAAATTGGGAGATGACGGTCAGTGGGAAAAAGCTAAGAATTATGATGAGATTAATTCTGCCTACGATGATGTATCTCCATTCGTATTTGATAATGTTATCTATTTTGCATCTAACAGAATTGAATCTTTTGGAGGTTATGACATTTTTTTTAGTAATGGTTCTAATCTAAAAGATGCTTATGCAAGAAACTTAGGGGCCTCTATTAATAATTATAAAGATCAAACTTCAATCTTAATTAATGACAATTTTTTTATGATAAGTGAGGAATTAATGGACGGGTCTGAAGTAATTAGTAAGATTATACTTAGTAGAATAAAATCACGAATCAATTTAGGGGATAAATTGATTAAGTTTATAGTTAAGGATAGGATATCGGGTCAACCCCTAGAATCAAGTATTAGCTTTACAGGATTAGAAAAATCAAATCAGTATCATTCAACAATAACTGGTTCTCTATTTATTGATAGAAGCTTTATTGACTCTGAACATCTAATAATTTCTGCAGAAGGGTATTATCCAGAAAAAATAAAAGTTAATAATTCAGATAGTTACATTATTAACCTTACCAAATTTAATCAAAAGTATATTTTGGAAGATCTTCTATTTGATTATAATAGCTACAAGCTTTCAGAAAGCGTGAAGAACTCTCTCTTACTTTACGCTCAGTGGTTGAAACAAAATGATGAAATTAATATTAGAATTGAAGGTCACACAGATAGTGTTGGCTCTGACAATTATAATATGATTTTATCTGAAAATAGAGCCAATGAAGTTTTAAAATTCTTATTGATAGAAGGTATTCAAAATAGTAGGATGGAAGCAATTGGTTTTGGAAATAAGATACCATTTAAAGATAATTATGATGGCCCTCAAAATAGAAGAATTGAAATATCTATTTTTTGATTATGATTTGAAGAGTTTTTTAAATAAAAATACTCTTAAATTATCTAAGAAATATTTGTGAAAAAATTGAGAAATATCATTGTTTTCTCGTCATAAGTTATTAAAATAGCTGTCGGGTTTTATTATAATAACTCGAAAAAGTACGTTTCCTTGCTCATAACGCATGTTTTGGGTTGGGATTCTTGTCTGTGTATTTTTATTTTTTTAACATTTTTTGTTAAAAATTGGTTAAATACACTGTTAAATATTTTTTTTGAACAATTGTTAAATAAACACAATTAAACTATGTTTAGATTTTTACTAGTTAGTTTCTTGTTCTTGGCATCCAATGTTTGGGCTCAAGACAG
>MDTB01142221.1_pt1 | contig 17563 bp, 14 predicted proteins | sample 811161 | NCBI WGS metagenome assembly MDTB01 (sample SAMN05326650, study PRJNA326480) | marine metagenome | isolation source: seawater | place: Mediterranean Sea | collected 2009
ATCTCTTTTTGAGTTATCCGCCACCTCCTGCGTATTTATTAAGCTATCAACAATTGATATAAACTGTATGAAAATATCTTTAGCTACAAAAATAAGAAAAGAAAGTGTGAAAAAGCCCAAGCTTGTATATCCAAGAAGAGAAAGTTTGTCAATGAACTTTGCTTCATTTCCGATGACTCTAAGTAAAATAGGGATTAATGGTAGGAGACTTAGTAAAAAGATGGTGATATAAGCCAATAGGGAATAAGAAGTATTCAAGCCAAGCGTGGGAATTACCCGCCATGCAACATAACCATGCATAATCCATAAGATAATTAAAGCTACTAAAAAAAACATTTATAAAAGATTACTTTATATTAAAAAATAGATCTAAGAATCAAATGCTGCAATTCCTGTTACATCTTGACCTAATATCAACGAGTGCATTTCATGTGTGCCTTCATAAGTGAATACAGATTCAATATTTGCCATATGTCTGATAGGTGAATAATCTCCCGTGACACCATTGGCGCCTAATATTTCTCTGGCCATCTTTGCAATGTCCCGTGCCATCGCACAATTATTTCTTTTTGCCATTGAGACCTGTTGGAAATTCATTGTCCCCTCATCTTTTAAACGTCCCAATCGATAGACCATAAGTTGGGCTTCGGTAATACGTGTTATCATTTCAGCAAACTTTGCTTGAGTTAATTGATAACCAGCAATAGGCTTAGAAAATTGTTTACGTTCTTTTGAATAATCTAAGGCTGTATTATAACAATCGACTGCTGCTCCTATCATGCCCCAAGCAATACCATACCGGGCCTGAGTTAAACATCCAAGAGGCCCTTTTAAACCTTTAATATTTGGTAACCTAGATGAATCTGGAACACGAACATCGGACATGGAGAGCTCTGATGTAATTGATGCTCTTAAGCTCAATTTTCCATGGATATCACTTGAAGTAAAACCTTCCATTCCTTTTTCAAGCAAAAAACCTCTAATTACTCCTTCATCATCCCTTGCCCATATAACAGAAACATCTGCTAGAGAACCATTAGTGATCCACATTTTATTACCATTTAAAATCCAATCGTCACCATCTCTTTTACAGCGTGTTGCCATGCCTCCTGGATTAGAACCAAAATTAGGTTCAGTCAGTCCAAAGCATCCTATTTTATTACCAGCACCAAGACCAGGTAGCCACCTTGATTTTTGTTCCTCTGATCCATAAGCATGTATAGGATACATTACAAGAGCACCTTGCACACTTGCAAATGATCTTAGACCAGAGTCCCCTCTTTCAAGTTCATGAAGAATAAGACCATAGGCTATATTACTTACACCAGAGCCACCAGACTCTTCTGGTAAGGATGATCCCATAAAACCTAGTTCACCTAGTTTGGCAGCTATCTCATTGGGGAAAGTGCCCTTCTCATAATGTTCATGAATAAGAGGCATAAATTCAGCCTGTACAAAATCATAGGCTGTACGCTGGATCATAAGCTCTTCTTCTGTTAATAATTCAGTTATATTATAAAAGTCAGGTCCAAATAATTTCATGTTATACCTAATTTACACCCTGAAATTAAGATATAAATCCATCTGAATACGGATGGTTTAGTTCTAAATATTAATTTTTATTATAATCATATATTAATGACCTCTAAAGACAAGTTTTTTATGAAGCTAGCACTTCAAGAAGCCTCTAAGGGTGGAATAGCCGTTTACCCAAATCCAAGAGTAGGAGCAGTGGTAGTCTCAGATGGGAAAGTAGTTTCAAGTGGTTACCATAAAACTTTTGGTAGTCCGCATGCTGAATTCAATGCCTTACATAATATTGACAAAAATATCTCTAATGCTACTCTATATGTTACTCTAGAGCCTTGCAACCACCATGGTAAAACAGGACCATGCATGGACTTGATAGACCCGAAGGTTATCAATAGAGTTGTTATTGGCTCAAGAGATCCTAACCCATTAGCATCTGGAGGATTGGAATTATTAAAACAAAAAAATATTGATGTAGAAATAGATATCTGTGCTGATGAATCTCGTCAACTCAATAGAAGGTTCTTCACATTTTATGAAAATAAACGACCCTACATTATTCTGAAGATAGCTTCAACTATGGATGGCTTCATTGCGGAAGATAATGGCCACTCTAAATGGATCACAAATGTTGACTCAAGAGATTCTGTGCATGAATTACGGAGTAGTTGCGATGCTATTCTAGTTGGTCGCAAAACTATAGAAAAGGATAATCCATCGCTCACAAGCCATGGAAAGGGTAAAGATCCAAAAATCATTATAATAGATAAACAAAATAGGATAAAAAAGAGTGCCAGTGTATTTAAAAATGATCCAATCATATTTTCAGGTGATAGACTCACAAATGATCCTCATGTAAACATTAAATATATCCTGGACACACTCTTTCAAAATAATATTCAATCACTTATGGTTGAGGGAGGTGGCATTACCTTTTCACACTTTATAGATAGTAAATTCTTTGATGAATTACATGTATATTATGCGCCAAAACTGATTGGTTCAGGGCTACCCCTATACCACGGCAGAAAATCGCTTGTAGATGATCTTGAACTGAAAATTCACAAGGTCCAGCGATTCAAAAATGACATAAAGATAATTTATTACAAAAATTAATGTTTACAGGTTTAGTAGAAGAGGTTGGAATCATCACCAACCATATTAATACAAAAGATGGGATTGAGATTGAGATCAATTCCGATATTATTATGGAAGATCTAAAAGTGAATGATAGTATATCGTGTTCAGGAATCTGTCTAACGGTTACATCCATAAATGATAGTAACTTTAAAGTCCAAATTGTTGAAGAAACTCTGAGCAGAACAACAGCAAGGACCTGGCAAGTCGGGACTAAAATAAATCTAGAGCGCTCTCTACTCCCATCCTCTCGCATGGGTGGACACTTTGTGCAAGGCCATGTGGACAGAGTTATAAAATTAATAAAAATTATTCCTGGTCAGGACTCAGCAGTATGGCATTTTGCCCAAACCTCCGATATAGATAAGTATATTGTTGAAAAGGGGTCAATATGCCTTGATGGCATTAGCCTAACTATTGCCTTGAAGGAGAAAGAATATTTTTCTGTTGCACTTATACCTCATACACTATCTGTCACCACATGGAAACAAAAGAAGGTTGGTGAACTCATTAATGTTGAGGTAGATATTATGGCAAAGTATATGGAAAGTTTATTAGGAGTCTGATTTGAAGTTTAGTTCAATTGATTCTGCCGTTGATGATATAAAAATTGGTAAACCAATAATTGTTATTGATAGCGAAGATCGCGAGAATGAGGGCGATCTGGTCATTGCATCAGAGTTGGTCAGCCCAGACACGATCAACTTTATGGCAAAAGAAGGCCGTGGACTTATTTGTGTTTCTATTACAAGTGAACGTTCAAAAGAACTAGACCTTGAACCCATGGACAGACGTAATTCAAGTTTGCATGAAACAAATTTCACTATTAGTGTTGATGCAAAACAAAATACCACGACAGGGATTTCAGCTTTTGATAGATCAAAGACCATCCTTGCACTTATAAATGATGGTACACAATCAAGTGATCTAGCTCGACCAGGCCATATATTTCCAATTGTTGGTAAGGATGGCGGTGTATTAAGACGTGCGGGGCATACAGAAGCTAGCATTGATCTTGCAATAATGGCAGGTCTTAGACCAAGTGGGGTCATATGCGAGATCATGGCAGACGACGGTACTATGGCAAGAGGTGACGAACTTCAAAAGTTTTCAGAGAAACATAACCTAAAGATTATTTCAATATCTGACCTGATCCGCCATCTTAGAAGGGAAAGAAGCCTTGTTAAGAAGATTGAAACAATCAAACTACCAACAGATGAATTAGATTTTGAACTACATTTGTACGAGGGGCTGTTTGATAATCAAACACACCTGGCATTAACAACTGGAAACTATCTGGACTCAGAATCCGTATTGGTTAGAGTACACTCAGAGTGCTTAACGGGAGATGTTTTCAAATCTTTAAGGTGCGACTGTGGAAAGCAACTGAATGCTGCAATTGAAGCTATAAGTAAAAATGAATCTGGTGTTATTGTATATCTAAGGCAAGAAGGCAGAGGAATCGGTTTGAAACATAAGATCAAGGCGTATAAACTTCAAGAACAAGGGCTTGACACTGTTGAGGCAAACCAAGAGTTAGGATTTGAACCTGACCTGAGGGATTATGGAGTTGGAGCACAAATCTTAAAAGATCTTGGTGTAAACAAACTCACTGTTCTAACAAATAATCCAAAAAAACTTATTGGCCTAGAAGGCCATGGATTAGAAATCGTATCTAGGACCCCAATCATCGTAAAAGCTGGAAAAGAAAATGAAAAATACCTTGATACCAAACAAAAAAAGTTAGGGCATATATTTAACGTATGATAGCAATCGTAATAAGTACATTTAATAAGGACGTAACTGATGGATTACTTAAGGGATGCCTAAGAGCTTTGAATGAAAATGGCTATAGTGATGATAAAGTAGACATACATCGCGTTGCAGGTGCATTTGAGATACCCGCAACTGTAAAATGGTGTATATTACAAACTAAATATAATTGTATTATCTCGCTGGGTGCAGTAATAAAGGGTGAGACAGATCACTATCATTATATTTCAGAAGCCGTAACGAATGGTATTATGTCAATCACATTAGAAGATAAACTACCTAATGTTTTATTTGGTGTTTTGACATGTCAAAACAAAGAGTTAGCCTTAGCTAGGTCTGGAGATGATCTAAATCAAAATAAAGGATATGAAGTTGGACTAGCAGCTGCTTCCAGACTTAAATCTTAGGTTTTTTTTGAAAGATCCGCTCTCTGCTCGTCAATTCCAATCGAAAACATATAGGGATCAGAAATTTGAAGTTTACTGAAGTCCTTTTTTGAATTTAATCCAAGCCAATTATTTTTAACCATTATTTGGCCAATGGGGCCTCCTAAAGAATTTCCAGGACCTAATAAAATTAATTTATCTGGGCAGAACTCTTTTATCGCTACGTTGATAGATGATGTAAAATCATATGTTTCAATTACCTGAGAACCAAGGGTATATCGCATTAATTCTAAAGTATCAGCACTTAAAGGAGACCAGACTCTCCCTTGTCCATCAATTAATGGTATTGAAGGTTTTTTAAAAATTAATGGATCTATAAGGTGAAATGCTTTATCAGATATATCTTTGAGTAATGGAGTATGAAATGCTGCATGAAATGGTATCTGAAATGGATATAAATCATTTTTTGGAAGCTTTTTCAATAATATATCTAAAGAACTTTTAGTTCCTCCAATCACCAAATAGCCACCTAATCTTATTGATATATTCGCTCCAGCATTGATTATTTCATCTAAAATCAATTCTTCTAACTTCTTATCTATTCTCCAATTCTCATCCACTATTGGATATATGACCTGACCACCAATTAGTTCATCTTTCATAATAGAACCCATTGTTTGTATTAATTCATAACCATTTTTTAAAGAAAGAGATCCAGATAATGCGAGTGCAGTATACCAACCCATCGAATTACCGACTATAGAAACAACTTCGTATTTGGTTTGGTCAATAGATAGAAAGTCAGATAGGCTACATGCGTATATCAAAGGAGAAGCATTTTCACCGATCATATGTATTTTTGACCTAAAAGGCATAGAATCAAGTCTTGTTAATGATTCATAATTGTCATTTAATCGTTTTTCGTTCATCCATTCAATATATTCTTTAGCTGTGCCTCCATATTTTTTAAGATATCCTTTTGTTTCTCTTGTGTAGGAGCCACGCCCTGGGCACACAATTATTACTCTTTGTTTATTCATTGATCATATCTAAGGCATTTTTAATAATTGATTCTTTGCTTGGTAGTGTTGCTGTTGCTGCGACTCCCAAGGGGATAAAACTATCTTCTGCGGCATGGAGTTTTATATTCTTTTCTTTATCAGATAAGCCTTTAAGCTGATAATAAATACCCTCGCCATGGCATCCAGTCCTTCTGCACTCATCCACAATCAAAACATTATTACAATTACCAATAGATCTTATAATTGCTTCTATATTTATTGAGCTGAGCCATCTTAGGTCAATCACTTTAATTTTTTTCTTAAGTTTTTTCTCGATCTCTTTTTGGGCCTGTAACGATAAATACAAACCATTACCATAGGTAATAATAGTAAGAGTTTTACCATTCCCATAGGTCTGGAATTCCCCAAGAGGCAATTCTTCTTCAACATCTGGGTATTCGAAGACCCACTTACCATCTTTTTCATGGTAAAGGTCTTTGGTCATATATAATGCTATTGGTTCTATAAAAACAACAACACGTTCATTATGGTATGCTTCTTTCACTGCGGTTCTTAACATTCGTACAGCATCAGCGCCATTAGAAGGGACTGCTAATATTATACCAGGGATATCTCTAAATATGGTGAGCGAGTTATCATTATGAAAATGCCCACCAAAACCTTTTTGATATGCTAACCCTGGTACTCTTAATACCATTGGATTAGTAAAACGTCCTTCAGAGAAAAAAGGGAGAGTGGCTGCTTCTCCTCTCAGTTGATCTTCTGCATTATGAAAATATGCTAAAAATTGAATTTCTGGAATTGGAATAAAACCATTGTGAGCGAGACCAATTCCAAAACCAATAATTGATGTTTCATCTAAAGGGCTATTAAAAACCCTACGTCCACCAAACTTAGTATGCAGATCTGCAGTTACATGGTAAACTCCACCTTTTTGAGCGACATCCTCACCAAAGACTATTGTATTTGAGTATCTTAATAGGATATCTGATAAAGCATAATTGATCAATTTTGCCATATGCTGCGGCTTTTTCATTCGCTCATATTCTTTTCCGAAAACGTGCTTCCTTTTTTGAGCAGAAGGATATTCGAGCTCGCCACGGTCAAGGTTGCTAGCGGTGATGGTCTCCATGATCTCAGATGCAAGTTGTAGTTTGGGCCTCGATACTACAGTGTCAAATACATGAGATACTTGTCTACGTACAGATTCATAGTATTTAATTATATCATCCTTAGATAAACAATTATTTTCAATTAAAATACGCGCAGAGTGTACCAATGGGTCATTTCGTTCTGATTCCTCAATTTCTTGAATTGTTCTGTATCCTACTTCGACATCAGAACCGGCATGACCCATAAGTCGAACTGTCCTCATATGTAGAAAAACAGGTTCTCTATTTAATCGGCAAATTTTTTCTGCACTTCTTGCTTTCTCAATTAGATCTAATATATGTAATCCATCGGTCTGGATATATTCCATGCCATAGGAATTTGAAAAATTTTGTTCGATCCAATTTATATCTGTAGGCACAGAAATTCCTGTACCATTATCTTCACAAATAAATATGATCGGTACATGACCTCCTTGGGTAGAGATCCACCTAGCTGTATTAAATGCTGATAAAGCAGTGGCATGATTCACGCTTGCATCTCCAAAACTACAGAGAACAATACTGTCCTTATTCAACTTTCTTTCTCCTATATCTAGATCTTTTGCTCGATCAATTGAAAAAGCAGTCCCTACAGCTTTTGGCAGATGACTAGCGATAGTACTGGTCTGAGGAGGTATATTGAGCACCTCACTTCCTATTACTTTATGCCTCCCGCCACTTATAGGATCTTCAGAAGATGCCATAAAAGACAATGCCATATCATATATAGGAGTTGAATTGGAAATTTGTTTAGATCTTTGTAAAAAAAAGGGCCCGCTTCTATAATGAAGGAAAGCTATGTCATTAAACGGAAAAACATGACCAAAGACTGCATTCCCTTCGTGACCAGAACTCCCTATAGTATAAAAACATTTTCCTTCGTCTTTGAGTAACCTAGCCTTTATATCCATATGGCGATTAAGCACCTGTGACTCAAATATAGAAACTAAATCTGTTTTTTTAATATTGGATCTAGATAAGGATAAAGTTATTTTAGACTGAGGAAATTCCCCTGAAACTACCCACCGATTAAAATTTTGATCAATAACCTCTGCCCTATTGAAAATAGACATAATCGTATTAATTCGATGAAGTCATATTATTTTTTTATGGTCAGTAATTTTTCCTTGAACTCGCGAAGCTCACGGACATTACTCGTTTCAATCTCACCTGAGTCCCATTTTAACATAAAATCTGCTTCAGCATCATTACCACCCTGTTTTTGATAGAGTGGATATAGCTCATTTTCTTTGCGTGGTTTATTATGGTGGAGTGTGGCTGTAATCTGATATATAATATCTTCAAGAATGTCATCTATTACTCGCACGGGAAGATTTTGTTCAAGTAAACTTTGCTCTATCCTAGAAAACCGTAAACCACTTATAACGTAATCTTGATATGCTTCCCAGGCAAAGGGTGCCACTGCCTTAACAGATTCAGCCATAGCATCTGAAAAAACACGAATCTCATACTGAGCATGGCTATCAGATCTTAGCCCAACAAAATGTAGCAGATTATGTAGATCGTTCTTCCAGTACCATTCTGTATATAAGTTTACTGGTAGAATAGCTCTAGCTAATTCTCTGGCGACACCTGCATCATTCAATTCAGAGTAGATTTCAAAACTTCTATCTGATATTTCTCTAAAATATTCTCTAACCTTCTGCTTTAATTCATCAGACACATCTCCCATTCGTCCCTGCTTATTTAATGCAGATTGAAATTGAATATGTTCTGGATCAGGATAATAAAACTCATCCCTAGCCTCTGAATACCGAAGTGAATATTCATTTATATTTGCTGTTCGATGCCTAACCCACTGACGTGCTACAAATATGGGCATCTTACAATGAAATTTAAATTCAACCATTTCAAATGGGGTGGTATGCCGATGACGCATTAGGTATCTGATCAAACCTCGATCTTGAGAGAGCTTAGTTGTGCCTTTACCATAGCTTACTCGGGCTGCTTGTACAATTGCTTCATCACCGCCCATTGAATCTACTAGGCGAACAAATCCTTTATCTAAACATTGAATCGCATCTTTTGGAATATTTGACATTGTAAATCTCTAATTATTTTTTCTATAGACCATAACTCCATCACGAATTGGCATAAGTAATGGCTCTAATCTATGATTATTTTTTATCAGTTCAGCAGTTTCTCTTAAAGCATGGGACTCGACATCACTGGGCTCTAGAACCGTTCCGCTCCATAACATATTATCAAAAACACCAATACCTCCAACTTTTAATAACATTAGTCCTCTTTTATGGTACAACGGATAATTGCTCTTATCAGCATCAACAAATATAATATCAAATGTCCCTTCTTTAAACTTGTCCATGGAATCAATGGCTTTGCCTTGATGGATGCTTATCTTATCACCTAAGCTTGTTTTATTGAACCAGCTTTTTGCTGTTTGAATATGCTTTTCTACTAATTCACAACAATCAATAGTACCATCTTCAGGTAGCGCTTCAGCCATTTTGAGGGCACTATATCCTGTAAATGTACCTACTTCAAGTATACGCTTTGCACCGGATATCCTAATAAGTATTTGCAATAACCCACCAACCAAGGCCCCTGACAACATCTGCGGCATATCTTCTGTTTTCCTGGTTGAAGTTGCTACTTCAGATAACAACCCAGTATCATCAATTGAAAACTTTTTACAATACTCTTCAATCTCTTTTGAGATTATCTGCATTATTGCCCTAATATCAGAAATGTTTTGTCGACTGCATCTACCTGCCCCGCAATAAGGCCTGGAGTAATGAGCGTGTCTGGGCTATTATACTGTCTAGCATTCCCATAAAGATCTACCAACTTTCCTCCTGCTTCATTTATAATGCAATTTCCAGCACATATATCCCACTCATTCTTTGGTCTTAAAGAAGCAAAAATATCTGCTCTTCCAGCTGCCGTTAGACCGAGCTTGTATGCAACAGAGCCTATCGCTTTCAGTTCTTTAAATGTATCTTGAAATGGGTCCCAAAGGCCACTCCTTGTCTCTGAACGACTATTGAGTATGACCATTTCATCGGGCTTCTCTTTTTCAGAACATTTGATTTTTTCCCCATCTAGCATTGCCCCCTGACCTTTTACAGCAGTGAATGTCTCTGTTGTAACTGGATTATATAAGACCCCTAAAATAGGTTCTCCATTTTCAACAAGTGCAACACTTACCACAAAGTGCGGCACTCCCTCGATGAATTCTTTTGTCCCATCAAGAGGGTCGACGACCCAGACCCTATCCTTGTTAAGTCTTTTTTTTGAATCCACAGTTTCTTCTGACAGCCAACCGTAATCAGGGTAAGACCCCGTGAGCATATCCTTGAGCCTAGCATCTGCAGCATGATCAGCAGTAGTTACCGGATTATGATAGCCTTTATCTTTTATTTCATAATCTGCTTTGTAATATGAAAGGATCAATTCACCAGCTTCTATGGCAGCATCTTTTGCAATTGATAATTCGGTATTCATAGGAATTAAAATAACTTATAATTTGAAAGGTCTAAAGATCCTATAGTTAAGACTTATAATCAATTAATAATTATCTCATCAGTAAAAAGCCAACACGGGTTACCTGAACCAGGATGATAATCTGGACAATTATTCAGGTTATATCCTTTAACTCGAATGTAACGCGAATCTAAGCCTTTTGTTTTAACCTCATAATTATAGATAGCTTGGTCAAAACTAAAGTCATTATTTTGAAAGGATTCATATAGTAATTCAAATTTATCCCCATCTAAAGAATGTTCTATCTCTACCTTACTAGGCAAGAATATCCAAACAACCTGGTCTTGGAGAAATCTAACATCTACGGAATTAATTTCTCTTACTGATCCTAGGTCAACGGTCGCTACTAGGTCTTCTGCTTCAAAACCCTGCCATGATGCATTCCGATAATTAATATCAGCGCCTAATCCATTAATGAGCGCATCTTTACTCTCTCCCGGATACTTAGCATTTGCATTATTTTTAAGTATAATGTTTTTCCCAGTAGCCAAGTTCTTAAGTTTTTTAGTTGGAGGATTATATCCACAGATTACATCGTAAGATTCTTTGCCAATACGGTCTGTTAATTTATCACCTAAAGTTGAACGGGCTTTTTCACCCAATTCTTTTAAGTCTGAAACAATATTAGGGAATTTGCTGGCAAGGTCAACTCGCTCACCTATATCATTAACTAGATCATACAATTCTAATCCGGATCTTCCACGCCCGTAAGGACCAGGATGTAGGTTCTTTCCTGGCTCAACATTCTCATAAGAACGATATGTATGTGGAAAAACTAATTTCCATTGACCTTCACGTACCGCAATGAGCTCTTTCCCATAATAATAATAAAGCTCATTTCTTGGGTTTACTTCAAGGGCTCCTTGAAAAATAGGCATAAGACTTACACCATCGATCTTATCTTTAAACTCTTTTTGTCCAACTATATCGGCAATTGTAGGAAATATATCTAATGTACTGGCTATTTTTGAAATGACCTGGTCGGATTGAATGGTTTCTGGCCAGCGCATGATACACGGTACTCTTGCCCCGCCTTCCCACATCGTGCCCTTACCTTCTCTTAGAGGACCGGCAGACCCCCCCCATTTACCAAAATTCAACCAAGGACCATTATCACTCGCATAAATGACCAAAGTGTTATCATCGATACCATTTAGCTTAAGAGCTTTTAAAACCTCACCTACGGACCAGTCGATCTCCATAATCACATCACCGTAAAGGCCCAACTCACTTTTCCCTTTGAACTTTTCTGAAACAGCAATTGGCTGATGTGGCATTGGATGAGGCATATAAAGGAAAAAAGGATTGTCCTTATTCCTTTTTATAAAATCAACAGCTAACTCTGTTATCTTTGTGGTAAGTTGACCCTGATCTTCTAAAGATCTTATAACCTCAGTGGGCTCATTACCTACCCAAAATGACATGGGTGGATAATAACTACGTTTGTCACCCACGATTGGCTCACCATTATAGTCAACAGGCCACATATCATTAGAGCATATAAGTCCAGCATATTCATCAAAACCATTTTGTAAAGGAAGATATTTTTTTCTATGCCCAAGATGCCATTTACCAAATGCCGCATTAGTATATCCATAATTTTTTAGTAGCTTAGAGATAGTCTCTCTACTGGTATCCAAGCCTGTTACATTCCATGGACTTATTGCACCCTGAACTCCAATGCGCTCTGCATAAGACCCAGTCATTAAAGATGCGCGCGATGCACTGCAGACTGCCTGAGAAACATAAAAGTCTGTAAATAAGATACCTTCTTTAGCCATTACATCAATGTTTGGAGTGGTAAATTCTTTAGCTCCATAGCAACCTAGATCTCCATAGCCTTGATCATCCGTAAATATGATAACTATATTGGGTTGATCAGGCTTGTTTTCACATCCTATTGATAATAATAAGAAAGTGGTGGTTAGTAAATATCTCATTATTTTGTTCAAAGAGTAGGATTATCTAGTAGAGTTTTTTTCTTTTGAAAAATGATTAATTTTTCTCTATTCTCTCTTGGCTTGATAGAATGCTTAGAAAACTCTTCTGTTAGGATCTTCCAACCATTATTAAAAATAGATTTAACCTCATTTACGCTGGTCCCATACGGAGGACCCCCCTCATCTATACTCTTATCAAGAGGAAACCATAGACCAACGAGTTTACCATTTTGTTTTAAAATACCTCGCACCATGATCTCATATTCTTCTCGGCGACTTGGGTGTATTGCACAAAAACAAGTTTGCTCAATTACATAATCAAATGAATGTTGATATTTTGGCATTAAAGAGAACATATCTATTTCAAGGGTATTCACCTTGACTTTTGATTCTGATGCCATTTTTTTTAGAGCATGGATAGCCGATGGAGCAAAATCTACTGCGGTTACTGAGAAGCCTTTCTTTGCAAACATGATCGCATCATATCCTCTACCACAACCTATGATACAAAGATCACCAATATTCAACTTTGATGACAGATGGTGAAATACGGGTGTAGGTCCACTTAAGTCCCAACCAGTATCTTCAGCTATATATATATCTTCCCAAAATTTAGATTGATCTTCAGCTTTCAATGGGAATTTGAATAGTTAAACATTTGTTGTATTATGAATTTTAATGTATTCATTGACATTAAACTTAGATTTACATCCGTTATAATTCATATACCTTATCTTACCATATATAGGCCTTTCAAACCAAGCCCTGTCGTGTATCCCACCGATGCTCCAGGCAATACCTGCATATCCATTAGGATCTCTACCATCCAATTCGTATTTATCATTTAGTTCTATGGCAATTTGTAACGCAACCTCGGGAGCAGGAGTCCACTCCAATATCTTTTTAGCCCAATACATACGCATATATCCATGCATTTTACCTCTATTCTTCATTTCATTTTGGGCAGCGTTCCATAGATCATCATGTGTTTGAGCCGCTTCAAATTGCCCTAAGGGATAAAGATATTCTCTTTCATCATTTCTGTGCTCATTCAATGTCTTTTGGGCCCAAGAATGAAAACCCTCAAAAAAGTCATAATTAGGTTCGTATTCACAAAAATTATCAGATAGTTCCCGGCGAACGATCATCTCTTCTAAAAATGCTTCTTTGTCTTCTTTGTTTAAATTCGAATTATTTATCTCCCAAGCGACTCTCTGTGGAGCTATATGTCCAAAATGAAAATAAGGACTAAGGTCACTTAAGGCACCTTTTGTTGGATCATTCCTGTTAACGCTGTACCCATCTAATTTTGTTTTAAGAACTTTTAAAGCTTCTTTTGCAGCTAATTCACCAGGCTTTAACCAATCCACCTCTAAAATGGATCGGTCTAAATGGATATTATTCAAAATTTCATCAAGTGATAAAATTTTTGTCTCTGCCTTGCCATAAGGATGAGGAATGATTTCAGGTATATCTGTTAAATACCTTTTCAAATTTTTATGGATCTTGGGTCTTAAAGTATATGCAGCATATTCTTTTTTTTCTGACACTTTCCAACATGGGACAATATTATGAGCGTCAACCTGATACAATGGAACATCTATCTTATCAATTACCCTTTTAATTCTTTTAGTATATACTTTTAGAGGGTTATGGTCAACTATAATTGTACCTATCGAACGTTTGTTAACCGTATTAGTAATTATTTCTTCAGGTTTACCCTGCAAAAATAAAAACTCAATATTTAATGATTCTAATTTTTTTTGGGTCTCAATAAGCCCCTTAAATAAGAAACCGTTTTGCCTTAGATTGGATTCTGGAAATTTCCCAATATATTGAAAGCAGACAATTAAAGGAACCTTATTCTTGATAGCAGTTTGCTGGGCTACGAACAAAGCCCAATTATCTGAAACTCTTTTGTCTCTTATCATCCAATAGAGGACAGCGTTTCCGGAAAAAGAGCCAGTTTTAAGAGAACGAATCCTGCCTGGATCGATCATTTGTATTTCAAATATGAATTTGAGTAGGTTAGGCTACTATTTGTTTAAGATCAGAATATTTTATGAAAGTAGCATCGGTTTTGCTAGTGACGCTGGGTAAAAATTGCAATCCTGACCCGCCAAAGAGTACTTTAACCCCCGCTTTTTGAGCCATCTCCGCAATAAGTTTTGTCTGCTCTTCTGTTTTTTCTAGATTATCTTTGACTGTGGCCATACAACATTGCATGTCACACAAAAAGAAAAGTACTAGGTCAAGCTTCTTTTTTTCAATCACCGCTTGGAGATTTCCAAGGTCGGCATGAGACCCAGTATTTAAGACATTATATCCATGATGCCTAAGCACTATTTCTGACATGACCACACCAAGGTCAGGTAAATTATCTTCAAAGTTAACGCACAGTGCAGTCTTACCATTAAATGATCCGTTAGGTTTGTTTTGGTTAAGGCCTTCTACGATACGTGTGATTAGTTTTCTACTTATGAATGTTTCAACATGACTTAAATATCCTTGCCTAAGAGCATTCTCTACCATGGTGCTTGCAGGCTCTACTATTTCATCACAGATATGCTCAACTTTAATTCCTTTCATGTAAGAACCATTGACTATTGTGCTCACACTTAGCTCATCTGACTCTAGGCTAGCATCTGCAAGTTTTCTAGCAAGCTCACTAAAATCCTGCTTGTTAATAAGGTCATATATCCTCTTGTGATCTAAATGCTCAAGGCCAAGATCATTGTTTTTCCCTGCGACACCTTGGTTTTTATAATAGTTACGGACGTGTTGCATAGTAAACTTTCTATGCCCTCCAGCAGTTCTAGAACACTCTATGACACCACTGTCAGTCCAACGTTTTAGGGTGGATATATTTATACCAAGAATTTCTGCAACATCATTAGAACTAAGATATCTCATGTCATAATATAGCAAAATTTATTTAATTATTAAAACATAAAATGAGCGTTATGAGCATTATATGAATGAATTATTTCTAGTAGGCGCTATGCCTAGTTCATCCTTCTTCTGCTCTACCTTAGAATCATTTATTATGCTTTTCTTGATTAGGTCATTCGTAAAAAAAACTTCAACTAGATGGAATGTGAACCATGTTAGGCACAGGAGGGGCACAAAGATTCTGAAGTCAAGGTTAATGTTCATTACACCTAAGGATGTCAACGAACAAAAAAAGATCGTCTTAACAATAAATTGTATCATGCTATATCCAAATGCCATGAGGGCCCCTTTCTCTTTACTTAGTTTTTCAATTATTTGAATATTGATATAACTCATGATTGCTCGTGTTAACATGCCAAAAAAAAATTGGATACGCCCGCATTAAAGTTGATGAACAGTAATGGCTGCACAATAATAAACGTGAGGATACAGAAATACCTATATATCTGTTTGTACATAGTTTTTCGAGAGATTAGGTCTTGTATATTTTTCTAGATTATTTTAGTCCCTGTGACATACATCACCTAGCCACAGGGACTTGTATATATGAAGTTATAAAGTAAAGTTAAGATTTGGTTAGTAAAATAAATTGTTTCCTATAAATCGGTTAATACGCTCAAAATTAAGTAGATGTCAATATTCAAATCAACTAGATTTTAAGGAATTTTTAATTCAGTATTGATTGATAATCTTTGTATATCTTTGAATATTGCGATCTAACATCTTTAGTCTTCTTATCGTACATTGATACCATCATTGCCATTCTATGATTTTTCAGAAAAAATTCTCTATTTGAATTGATAAACTCCCAGTAAAGAGCATCCCAAATACCTGACCATTCACCCTTTTTATAATTACTCATTTTTAAAATATAATTACTTCCACTTATATAGGGTTTAGTAGACATTAAACCTCCATCAGCAAATTGGCTCATACCATAAATATTAGGCACCATGACCCAATCATAAGAATCAATAAAAAACTCCATAAACCATTTATATACAGAATCCGGATCAAATCGAGAAAGAATCATAATGTTTCCTAAAATCATGAGTCTCTCTATATGATGTGAATACCCATATTTAAGGCATCGAGAAATAGTATTATCCACTGGTGTAAGGTTTGTGGATGCATCATAAAATGCCTTGGGGACATTCTTTTTAAAACCCCAATAATTCTTTGTCCTTTGCTTGACTCCATCCGTAGTATATACACCTCTAATGAATTCTCTCCATCCTATTATTTGCCTGAGGAAACCTTCAACAGAATTCAATGGAATTTTATTCATTTTTGTGTAGTCTATAACTTTTTCAATTATTTCTTTTGGAGTGATCAGACCAATATTGAGGTATGGTGTTAATATGGAGTGGAATAAGGTATGCTCATCTTTAGATATTGCATCTTCATAAGCACCAAATAATTCAAATTTTTCTTTTAAAAAGTGATCGAAAGCACTCTTACTTTGTGTATGGTCTACTGGATAATTAAAGTTTTCCGATGTTCCTATATTTTCCTGGAAAAACTCATCAATAAACCTATGACCAGATAAAATTTTGTTGTTATCGTATTCAAACTTGACTATTTCTGGAATTTGAATACCCTTTGGTAATTTTTTCCTATTTTCTAGATCAAAGCTCCATTTTCCACCTTCTGGTTCACCCTTTTCATCTATCAATAAGTTATATCTTCGTCTTTGTTTTTTATAAAATGTAGACATAAAGTGAAAATTCTTTTTTCTAAAATCATTTTCTACTTCATCTTGGTTAAGTAGAAAACCCGGGGAATCATACCAATATATCCGAACATCCAACTCTTGGGCTGCCGCTTTAATTCTTTTTTCTAAGGTATAGTCAACTACGTTTGCAATGTGGACCTCAGATAGCTGGTATTTTTTAATGATTGTTTGTGTGTAGCCCTTTGAAATCAAATTTTCATACAAAACAATTTCAACATCGTATCCTCTTTTAATCAAATTATCCCTGAAGCTATCCATAGAGAGATAGTGCAGTAATATCTTTTGTTTGTGAAATAACATCGGATACTGTTGGTCACCAAAGAACAGGGGATCCTGAATTAATAGGATTTTTCTATTCCTTGATAGGCAGGGATGATTTTCAAAAAGCTGGTTGGGATACACGAATGCTGAC
>MDTB01003006.1_pt1 | contig 17562 bp, 16 predicted proteins | sample 811161 | NCBI WGS metagenome assembly MDTB01 (sample SAMN05326650, study PRJNA326480) | marine metagenome | isolation source: seawater | place: Mediterranean Sea | collected 2009
AAAATCGGGATTTATGAATTTTAAAAAACGTTTTTTATAATTTTCTATCTGATAATCTTGAATTGGAATATAGGTTTGTAAACGATTATAGGTTTTGTCAAGTAAATTAAACATTTCATCTACATAAGGAATTATTTCTCTACGTTTCTTAAAATTTAATAATGTAAGATTATACCGTTCCATAATAAGTTTGGAAAAACGTTTAACTTTTTCAGGTGATGAATCAAAATCATCAATCTTTATTTCATATTCGACCCATTTAGCAGCTATCTTAAATCCAAGTTGTTTCATATGTTTAGAATAATAAGGCTCATTGTAAAGAGTTATCATCGTATTTCGTTCTTTAAAACCCTCGATTAACAAACCCGCTTTATCCAAATTTGAAAAACCAACAGGACCTTCTATAATTTTAAGATTGTGCTCTTTTCCAAATTCTATTACTGAGTCTATTAAGAGTTTTGTGACCTTTAAATCATCAATTACATCAAACCAACCAAATCGAACTTTACTTTTTTTAATTTCTTTAATTTCTATCCAATTAATTATAGCTGCAATTCGACCGACAATTTTACCATCTATAAAAGCAAGGAAAAATCTTGCATTTGCATTTTGATAAACAGGATTCAACTCTGGGTCTATAGTTTCAATTTCATCTTTTATTAAAGGAGGAACCCAGTAAGTATTACCTTTATTAAGAGCAAAAGGAAACTTTACAAAAGCAAGATAATCTTCCTTTGTCTTAGCCTCTTTTATGATAATTTCTTTTATCATGTTCCTCAATTTCGCTTTGCTTTACGGTTTCTTTTACGTTCTGTTTTACTATTTTTCTTAAGTGTTTTTTTTAGTTTTTTTTCTTCTTTTTTTATTGCTTTAGATTGAATTTCTTCTGCTGAAATAAAATCCTTATGAAAATCAAGCCTGTAAGATACTCCAAGATTTGCTAAAATTCTACTTGGGGTGCTTTTTGTTGATCCACCAATTGTTGCCTCAACTTGAATATTATTAGAATACAAATAAGCAAATCCAAAGCGAAATAGGTAATCACTGTATAATTTACTTTTAACTCGTTGGTGTTCAACATATACTGACCAATATGGGTCAAGTGTATGTGTTAATGTGAGAATATAACCAATTTCAGGATCTATCGAAAAATAACGATCATAAGAAAAATTTGTAACAAATACCCATGTTCCTAAAAAGTGAGATTGTGTAGCAAGGACACCTCTTAAATGCAAAAAGGGTTCTTCATCAGGAGGTATTCCAAGATTTTGAAAAAAAATAGGGCGGTATATATTTCCAAATACATTATTAAAAGGGAAGGGGTTTTTTTTCTCAAAACTTATATTTGGACCAAGAGTGAAGGATACTGCAGGAATTAAGTCTCTTAATTTAAAACCATTATTAGCTTTCCAACTGTAAACATTCAGTTCTCTTTCTTTTCTAAATGGATCATAAATTAAATACTTTAAGCCTATGAAATTTTGTAAAAATCCTTTTTTAGTAGATTTAAGTGGAACAGGCCCAATTTTAGAATTTAAACTCCCTAATAAATATTTACTTTCAATTGTCAGTTCTAGAGCTTCAAATAATAAACCCCATCTTAATGTCATAAATCCAATTCCTCCAGTAAAAGTAGAATTATTGTATCCATCATGCGAGTAATGATTAAAAGCAAGTCCAAACTCAGCCTGAATAATATTTTTACCTACAGCAAAAGCTCCTAATGATGCACCAGGACGATTAGAATTAATTTGATCAGTATATTGTGCTTGAATAGCAATAGAAAAAAGAATTGGAATTAGCTTGAATTTATAAGAAACCATCAAACAAATATAATACAAGAATCCAGGAATTTTTGATGCAACAGCTTGTTAATGCGTCACAAAATTTCGCAGATTCAACACTAAATAGTTACTTTTGAATTTAAATACAGTGATTTGGGAATAATTTTAAAGTTTTTACTTATTGTTTTTGGTGTGGTTTATCTTTTTCGAATAATCTCCCCTTTTTTATTTAAACTATTAATTTCTAGTCTATTGAAAAAATATAATCATGTTGCACCAAATAAGACCAAAACAGATACTAAGAAAAAAACTACTTCTGATACGCTAGGTGAATATATTGATTATGAAGAAGTGGATTAGCACCGCATTATCTTCCTCATATGCTCTGCACATTGCAACAATATTTGGTTTAGCATTAATAGCTCTTTTATTTTACTACCCCTTGCTTTCTGGAAAAATTTTTTTACAGTCAGATATTAGACAATATGAGGGGATGTCACGCCAATTAAAAGAGTTTAGAATAAATACAGGGAATGAGACTTTTTGGATCGATAATGCATATGGAGGTATGCCTACATATCAATTAGGTGCAAAATATCCAAAAGATTTTTTAAGTCCTATTTATAATTTTTTTAGAATCTTACCAAGACCTGCACATATATTATTTCTTTATTTTTTAGGATCGTACTTACTTTTAATTTTAATAAGAATGCCATTTCCAGTGGCATTATTCGGTTCTTTAGCCTTCGGTTTTTCAACATATCTACTTATAATTCTTCAAGTAGGCCACAATACTAAGGCTTTAGCAATTAGTTTTTTTCCGTTTGTCATTGCAGGTATGCTTCTTCTATTTGAAAAAAGATGGTTTTGGGGTTTTATCTTAAGCACTTTGGCACTGGCAATGCAAATTCGATCTAATCATTATCAGATGACTTATTACCTATTAATTTTAATCATGATTTTCATAGCCGTTTATGGTTATTACTTTTTAAAAAAAGAAGGAATAAAAAGTTTTTTAAGACCAGTTTCAGTTCTTTTTATTTCTCTGATTATAGCATTGGGGTTAAATGCTACACCACTTTTAGCTACATTAGAATACTCAAAATTTAGTACTCGAGGGGCAAGTGAATTAAAACTAAATGCTGATGGAAGTCCTAAAGAGCAATCTACTGGCCTTGATTATAAATATATTACGGAATATAGTTATGGAATTTTTGAAAGTTTAAATCTAATAGCACCTCGAATCCAAGGTGGTGGTTCAAGTGAAAATTTAAATTCAGAGCATGGCGTTTATGATTTTCTAATTGAAAATGGAGTGAGTCCTAAACAAGCTACCCAATTTTCAAAAAATGTTCCAACTTATTGGGGTGATCAACCTATTTTGGAAGCTCCTGCATATATAGGGATTACAGTTTTCTTTTTTGCCTTATTCGGTTTTTTTTTAAGTTATGGACCTTTAAGGGTTGCTTTATTAATGGGTACAATCTTTTCCTTATTTCTTTCTTGGGGGAAGAACTTGCCTTTCATAACCGATTTCTTCATAGATTATTTTCCGATTTATAATAAGTTTCGTGCAGTTTCTTCTATTCAAGTAATATTAGAATTATGTATTCCAATACTTTCTTCTATAGGGCTGTACAATATTTTCTATGAAAATAAAAATTTCACTTTTAATCAATTTATAAAAATTGCTGCAATGCCAATAGTCCTTTTGGGTATAGTTTATTTTTCCCATGGATTCCTTTCTTTTTCTGGATTAAACGATTCTTACTTAGGGGAAATCTATGGAGCAGCATTACTTTCCAAAATTAAAGATGCACGAGTAACTATTTTTCAGGAGGATATTATAAGGGCAATTATTTTTTGCTTTGTCTTAATTGTATTAATCTATTTATACCACATTAAAAAAATTAAAAAGAAATTTGCATTAGTAATGGTGCTTTTTATTATGTTGATAGATTTATTAGGAATTGCTAACAGATATATTAATAGGGATGGTTTTGTTTCGCAACGTCTTGCAGAAACCCCGTTTCAAAAAACTGCAGCTGATCAGGTTATCCAAAAAGATAATAGTCGTTTTCGTGTTTTTGAACCTCAACTAGGCTTGACAGGATCGAGAACCTCGTATTTCCATAATTCAATTGGCGGATATCACGGTGCAAAACCTAGAAGATTTGAAGAACTTTTTGAAGCCTATAACATTCAACAAAATGCAGGAATTCTAAATTTTTTAAATGTAAAGTATATTCTTTTATCAGATAAAGAAAGTGGAAGTTTGAAACCATTACAAAATCCAAATTCTCTAGGCCCAGTATGGTTTGTCTCAAACTTAAAAGAAGTTAATACTGCTGACATACTAATTCAAGAACTAAAAAATACTGATTTTTCAAACTCTGCTTTAATTTTAAAAGAAGACATTAATTCCATTACTAAAAAAAAATATATTAAAGATTCTTTATCGAATATAAAACTTATCGATTTTCAACCCAATCATTTAACCTATAGAGTAAAAAACAATACACCACAATTTGCTGTTTTTTCCGAAATGTTTTATCCCAAGGGCTGGAATGCTCTAATTGATGGTGTACCTGCTCCAATTATTAATGTAAATTATGTTTTGAGAGGATTACATATACCTAAAAATTCTTCTCAAATTGAATTTATATTTAAACCAGAAGTCGTGGTTAAGGGTACAATTTTACGGGTTACAAGCTTTTTAATTTTTATTTTAACAGCAATTATATTAGGATATTTTAAGTACTTTAAGAGAACAACTTGAATGCTATGGGAATTGTAGCTAGACAATCTATTTATAATTTATTCAGTATTGGTTTTGCCTTCTTAATAGGATCAATCAATATGCTCTATTTATATCCTAGCTTTCCTGGGAAAGAGTTTCAAGGCCTAATAGTTGCTCTTTTAGCAAACTCCAACTTAATTCAACCCTTTTTATCTTTTGGTTTACAACACACTTTGATCAAATTTTTTAGTAATACCAAAGATAAGATAGAAAAAGATCGATTGTTATGGTTTGTTTTACTTTTTCCATTATTGATTTTAATTTTACTTTTTCCAGTGTATTCTTATTATAATATTGAGATTCTTGGCTTTTTGTCGAATGATAATGAAAAGGTTGGACGTTTCCCCTTTTTAATTATAGCGATTGCTATTTCTACCGCATACTTTGAAATATTCTTTAGTTGGTTGCGTGTACATTTAAAATCTGTTTTTGGAAATTTTTTAAAGGAAGTTTATCCTCGTGTCCTCACTTTTATTTTACTGGTTTTCTATGCTTTTGAATTGATAGATATAAACCAATTTATCATTTATCTAATTTTGGGATACTATATAAGACTATTTATAATTATTAGCTATAGTTTTTCAACTTATGTTCCTCGATTTCAATTTCATCTACCCCAAGATTGGAAATCATTACTTCGATATAGTGGTTTAATTTTTCTTTCAGGTGCAGCAGCAAGCTTTATCTTAGATATTGACAAGTCAATGATTTATTCTTTGACCTCAGATGTCAATGTTGCCTTTTATGCAGTCGCTATATATATTGCAGCAGTTATTGAAGCACCTGGTCGTGCAATGTTTCAAATAACAAGTCCTTTGGTTGCTCTCGCGTTAAACTCAAATGATAATTTGCGGTTAGAAAATCTTTTGAAAAAAAGTAGTATAAATCTTATGGTTGTTAGTGGATTACTCTTTTTAATAATAAACCTTAATTTAGGTGATTTTTATCAAATTATTAATCAAGAGGGATATTCATCTGCTATTGGAGTAGTTGTTGTTGTTTCTATTGGTAAACTTTTTAGTATGTCTTTGGGATGTATAAATAATATAATTAGTAACTCTAAATATTATTCCTATATTTTTTGGTTTTCAATTTGTTCGGCAATGTTAGCAATAGCTTTAAACTATATTTTTATACAAAAATATGGAATATTAGGTGCAGCACTTGCTACTTTAATTGTAATTGTTTTCATAAATATTTGTAAAATGGTACTTATTCATTTTTTATTTAAAATTCATCCTTATTCTTTAAAAACATTGACATTAGTTTTGAGTATCATATTTATTTACTTTCTGGTTTTCCATGTTCCAAGTATTTTAAATCCTTGGATATCAATATTTTTTCGAAGTTTATTGATTTTGGGATTATTTTGTATTCCTCTTTTTGTATTTAATCTCTCAAAAGATATAGAGTTACTCTTTCAAAAGATATTTAGACAATTATTTTAATTTTTTAGCTAAGTATCTTCCAGTGTGAGAGTTAGGTAATTTAATAATATCCTCTGGTGTACCTTGACCTACTAAATACCCCCCTTTATCACCAGCTTCTGGACCAAGGTCAATTACATGATCTGCGCATTTAATTAATTCCAAGTTATGTTCTACAACTACTACGCTATGACCTTTGTCTATTAAAGCGTTAAAGGATACAAGAAGTTTTTGGATATCGTGAAAATGAAGCCCAGTGGTAGGTTCGTCAAATATAAACATTACCTTTTCATTTAGAGTTCCTTGACTTAAAAATGAAGCCAGTTTAATACGCTGGGCTTCACCACCAGACAGAGTCGCAGATGACTGCCCCAAAGTTATATAGCCCATACCAACATCCTGTAAAGGTTTCAGTTTTTGAATTATTCGTTTTTGATCATAAACATTAAAGAATTTAATAGCATTATCTACTGTCATGCTTAATAATTGATCAATATTTATATCATGAAATTTTACTTCTAATATTTCCTTTTTAAAACGTTTCCCTTTACAGACCTCACATTCCAAAACTACATCAGCCATAAATTGCATTTCAATAGTATTAGTTCCTTCTCCTTTACAATAATCACATCTTCCTCCATCTACATTAAAGGAAAAGTGTTTAGGTTGGTAATTACGGTTTTTTGAAATATTAAGAGAAGCAAAAAGTGCACGGATTTCGTCGTAGGCTTTTATATATGTTACTGGATTTGAACGCGAAGACCGTCCAATAGGATTTTGATTCACAAATTCTACGCTCTGTAATGCGTTTAGATCTCCTTTTAATTTAGAAAATACACCTGGTTTTTCAGTGTAAATATTAAAATGACGTAGGAGCGCAGGATTTAAAATTTTTTTAATCAAGCTTGTCTTTCCACTTCCCGAAACACCAGTCACAACAGTAAGAACCTCCAAAGGAATTTCAATATCAATATTTTTTAAATTCTGTTCTCGGGCACCTATAATTTCAATTTTATTTTTAAAAGTTCTTCTTTTTTCTGGAATTTTAATGCTTCTAGTTCCATTGAGATATTCAGCAGTAAGACCTTTACTTTTTATGATCGTCTTTAAATTTCCTTGTGCAATAATTTCTCCTCCAAAACTACCTGCCTCAGGACCAATATCGTATATCCTATCAGCTGCACTCATTATATTTTCATCATGTTCAACTACAATGACAGTATTCCCCAAATTCCTAAGATTTTTTAAGATTCTAATAAGTTTTTCATTATCTCTAGAGTGTAATCCAACTGAGGGCTCGTCAAGAATATACATTGAACCCACTAAACTACTACCTAGAGAAGTTGCAAGTTGAATCCTTTGTGACTCTCCTCCCGAAAGAGAATTAGATCTTCGATTTAAAGTAAGGTATCCCAATCCAACTTCTTTAACAAATTTTAGACGACTATTAATTTCGATAAGTAAACGCTCTGTTATCTTTTTATCGTGGGTATTGAGTTTTATTTCATTAAAGAACTCAGCTAAAGAATCTATTGACATTTGAAGCAAGTCTCCTAAACTTTTACCTTGTATTTTTACATAAGAAGCTGTTTTCTTCAAACGTGTGCCTTCACATGTTCCACAGGAAGTCTTTCCTCTATAACGTGAAAGTAATACACGATTTTGTATCTTATAATTCTTCTTTTCTACACGTTTAAAAAAACCGTTTATACCTGTAAAATATTCGTTTCCTTTCCATAATAATTCTTTTTGATTTTTTGACAATTCATAATAAGGTTTATGTATTGGAAAATTAAAGAGATAAGCACTTTCAATTAATTTATTATAATATTTTTTCATTGTTGAACCTCTCCAAGGAACAATTGCATGATCGAATATGGACTTATTGGAGTCTGGAATGACTAATTCTGGATCAATCCCTATAACATCTCCAAAACCCTCACATTTAGGACATGCGCCTAAAGGATTATTAAAGCTGAATAAATGAACGCTAGGCTGCTGAAAAACTATTCCATCTAACTCAAACTTATTGGAAAAAGCTTTTCTTTTTTCTTTTTTTAAATTAAGTAATGTAAGTTCACCTTTACCCTCATAAAAAGCAATTTCTAATGCATCAGCTAAACGATTATAAAAATCTTCTTGATGACTCACTATTAAACGGTCGACAACCAGTTCAAATCTTTTTTTTGGAATTATTTCTAAAGAATCAAGATTAATAATTTCTCCTTGATAATAAATTCTAGCGTATCCTTGCTGAATAAAGATTTTAATTTTGTCATTTAGATTACGATTATGGTCGGTTTCAATGGGAGCTAAAAGAATAAAACGCTCTCCCGAATCGAAACTTTTTATATAATCTAAAACATCTTGAATACTGTCTTTTTTCACTTCATTTCCAGAAATAGGTGAAAATGTTTTCCCTATCCTAGCAAAAAAGAGTTTTAGATAATCATAAATCTCTGTTTTAGTTCCTATAGTTGAACGTGGATTAGAGGTGTTAACTTTTTGCTCAACCGCTATTGCAGGAGATAGTCCTTTTATGAAATCAACTTTGGGCTTATTTAATCGACCCATAAATTGTCGAGCATAGGAAGAGAGACTTTCTACATATCTTCTCTGACCTTCAGCGTATAGCGTATCAAATGCTAATGAAGATTTTCCAGAACCAGATAATCCAGTAATTACGCTTATTTTATTGCGAGGAATAGCCAAATCTAAATTCTTAAGATTGTTTAGATGAGCACCTTTAATTACAATATGTGTCTTTGAGTCATAATCTAAAATATCTTTCATAGAATTTTAAAAGCCCCAAATTTACGATTTTTAAATCTTAATTAAAGTATAAGAGAGGTCTGAAATTATCAATAAAGTTTTTTAAAAAAAGTCTTTTTTCCTTTAAAAAATTGCTTCATACATTATCAATTATTAAAAAATTGTATATTTGATAAAATTTATTTCATATAGAACAAAATTACTTTTAAACATCAAATAGTTTTTTAACGGCCTTTTGGCTAAAGTAATTTTTGTTATGAATATAAATGATCACTCAACACTTACTGATGCAGTACTAATTAATGATTACATTAAAGGATCTGAGTTAGCTCTTAAACATTTAATTAATCGACATCAACTACAAATCTTTAATTTTATTAATTCTAAGATAAATGACCGCGATACATCTGAAGACATTTTTCAGGATACTTTTATCAAAGTTATACGTACACTTAAAAATGGATTATATAATGAAGAGGGCAAGTTTCTCCCTTGGATTATGAGAATTGCTCATAACTTAGTTATTGATCATTTTAGGAAAAGCAATAGAATTCCAACAATCGATAATAATGATAATTTTGATATCTTTCAATTTATATCTGATAGTGCTCCAAATGCTGAAAATGTACTTGTTCAGGAACAAATATTAAAAGATATTCAAAATTTAATTCAAGAGTTGCCAGAAGATCAAAAAGAAGTTTTGATAATGCGCTTGTATCGTGATATGAGCTTTAAAGAGATTTCTGAAAATACAAATGTTAGTATTAACACTGCTTTAGGAAGGATGCGATATGCCATTATTAATCTTCGAAAGCTTATACATGAACATAAAATTATCCTAAATACCTAGCAATTTTTTATTTTTTTTGTCGTTATAATTATAAAATAATCTTATGGCAAAAAACTACCTAAAAAATAAAATTCATTTTTCAAATAATTTACCAAGAGAAATGGTAATTCAACGTATTCTTATCTTTTCAAATTCTTTTAATGCTAATAAAGAATTTAAAGAGCTAACTAGCCTTCTTAAAAATTAAATTTTTTTAAAATAGACTTACGGCCTATCATTTTTGTGATTTTATCTTTTTCAATATCCCAGGCCCTGGCAGGCGAATATTCTCTCCCATACCATATTATTTGTAAATGTAAATCGTTCCATAATTTCTTCGGAAATAGGCGTTTAGCATCTCTTTCTGTTTGAAGCACATTTTTACCATTTGTTAAACCCCATCTGTACATTAAACGGTGAATATGCGTATCCACTGGAAAAGTAGGAATACCGTATGCCTGGGCCATTACTACAGCAGCTGTTTTATGTCCTACAGATGGTAAAGCTTCCAATTCTTCATAAGTGTTTGGTACTTTTCCATTATGTTTATCAATTAGTATTTTCGATAAACCATGAATCCCTTTAGATTTCATTGGCGATAAGCCAACTGGGCGAATAATTTCTCTTATTTCATTAACAGTAAGCTTGACCATTTCAATTGGTGTTTTCGCTCTAGAAAAAAGTAAAGGAGTAATTTTATTCACGCGAATATCTGTTGACTGGGCAGACATTAAAACCGCAATTAAAAGTGTGTACGGATCTGAATGATCAAGAGGTATGGGAATTTTTGGATACAGTATTTGTAGATTATCTATTATAAACTTTACCTTTTCTTTTTTAGTCATTCTTTTTACATTCTTGATTCCTTGTCGTAATTTAGAAAAAAAAAGTATGGTAACATTAAAAGTTGGAGATAAAGCCCCAGAGTTTTCAATACATGATAATAGTGGAAAAATTCAATCATTGGAAAACTATAGTGGTAAAAAACTTGTAATTTTTTTCTATCCAAAGGCTAATACACCTGGATGTACGGCTCAAGCTTGCAATTTAAGAGATTATTATAAAGAGCTTAAAGAAGCAGGATATGAACTTCTAGGAGTGAGTGCAGATTCTATTAAAAGTCAGCATAATTTTTCAGAAAAATTTGATTTTCCATTTCCCTTACTTGCAGATAAAGATAAGATTGTTATAAATGCTTTTGGTGTATGGGGGCCTAAAAAATTTATGGGGAAGGAATATGATGGAATTCATCGCAAAACCTTTGTTATAAACGAAAAAGGAGTAATTGAACGAGTTATTGATAAAGTAAAAACTAAAGAACATGCATCACAGATACTAGATTAGTTTTCCAAAAAAGGATAAAAGTTAGGATTTGATTCCAAACATTTTATTTTGTTTTATCAATTCTGCAATACCTTCTGGTAGATGTTCTTCCCAATTTGAACCACCATTTCGAATTTCATCAAGAATTTTCCTACTGAAAATATTGAGGTATTCTTGATCAAAATCAAAAATGTCTACAACCTTACTATTATATTTGAAGAATTTATAAAAATCTTTCATTCTCGGATCTAATTTTAAATTGGTACTATTAATAATATTACCATTTTTATCCTTCATTGGATATAGATAGACCTTTAGATTATTATAAAACATTTTTCCAAAAGCCTCAAGGATTCCTCCCCCCAAGTCTTGATAATATTCTTCCTTAAAAATTTCAACAAAATTATTTACTCCCATACTCAGTCCTAATTGGTTTTTTGTGTACTGAGATAGATAATCTACCAATTTGTAGTATTCCTTAAAATTTGATATCATTACAATATGTCCCAAAGAGCATAAAAGTTTAGCTCTATCCATAAAATCTATTTCATCTATTTCACCTTGAGCACGTAGATTAGAGAGAGTTATCTCGAATATTACAACTGTTTTTTCTTCTTTGACTTCAGGTTCATGAATGAATGCATCCAATGCCTTTTCAAACATATCAATATTAACCTTAGTTACTGGGCGAAAACTTCCCCTTAAAGCTAAAATATTCTTTTTGTATAGCTCTCTTGCTGGGAGAATATTATTTCCCAGTGGATTAAACATTACTGCATCTGTAAAACCATTTCGAACTAATTGTAGGCTCATTAGACGATTATCTATTTCTTTAAAAAGAGGTCCTTTAAAATTAATAGTATCTATTTCAATTGCATCATGATCAATATTGTCATAAAGATATCGTAAAAGCTTTTTGGGTTCTTTATTTTTATAAAAAGCACCATATATAAGGTTTACGCCAATTAAACCTAAAACCTCTTGTTGAAGTCGGGCTTCCGTCTGATGAAAACGAACATGAAGTGTAATTTCACTATATTCTTGATTAGGATGTACCTGAAAACGTATACCCATCCATCCGTGACCTTTAAATTTTTTTGCAAAATCAATAGTTGTAACTGTATTGGCGTAAGTGAAAAACATTTTATTTGGGCTTTCCTCTCTAGAAATACGTTCTTCTAATAATTGCATCTCGTGATCTAACATTTTGTTAAGCCTAGCTTCAGTCACATATCTTTTGTCATCTTCTTCTCCATAAATGTTATCACTAAAGTTTTTATCATATGCACTAATTGTTTTAGCAATAGTTCCTGATGCTCCACCAGAACGAAAAAAATGTCGAGCAACTTCTTGTCCTGCACCAATTTCAGCGAAAGTACCGTAAATAAAATTGTTAAGATTTATACGAAGTGCTTTTGCTTCTACTGAGGGACGATTTTCTAATTCTGTCTCTCCTGGTAATTTTAAGGACATAAAGAAAAATTTAAAAGCAAATCTACGAAGATTGTGGAATTAAGCTACAAAGATTACCTTTGAAAATATGATTAAGTTGACTTTTTTAGGCACTGGCACGTCTCAAGGAATTCCAGTAATAGGAAGTGATCACCCTGTATGTTTAAGTAATGACCACAAGGATCAACGCTTAAGAGTTTCGATATTAATACAATGGGATAATATAAATCTTGTAGTAGATTGTGGTCCGGATTTTCGCCAACAGATGTTAAGGGAAAAGATTCAACATTTAGATGGTATTTTGTTTACTCATGAGCATGCTGATCATAGCGCAGGTATGGACGATATTCGTCCTTTTTTCTTTCGACAGGGAGATATTCCAGTATTTGGAAGCCAGAGAGTTATTGAGAATTTTACTCGTCGATTTGATTACATTTTTTCCAAAGAAAATAAATATCCCGGAGCTCCCTCAGTAAAAATAAATACGGTAGAATCTAATCAAACTTTTGAATTTAAAGGTAAAAATATTATTCCTGTAGAAGTGATGCATAACCAACTGCCAGTCATGGGATACCGTATTGACGACTTTTGTTATTTAACAGACATTAAAACAATAACTGAAAAAGAGCAAGAGAAATTAAAAAATCTAGATGTTTTAGTTTTAAGTTGTTTAAGAATTGAATCCCATCCTAGTCATTTAAATTTAGATGAAGCACTCCAACTTATTGACAGATTAATTCCCAAAACTTGTTATTTAACACATATTAGTCACTTAATGGGATTTCATAGAGAAGTGAGTTCAAAATTACCAGCGAATGTTTTTTTGGCTTACGATTCCCTAACTATTGAGTCTAATTAAATTGTCGATCCATGAGATTTAAAATATTTGTATACTTATTTGTTTTCATTTGTATTTTACTTTTTTACCAAATTTACAATACCAATAAAATTCTTAACTATAAAGATTCACAAATTCAGATTAAAATTCAGAATAATTTAGTGCTTAAAGATTCCTTAAAAAAAATGAAAAACATTTTAGATACTAACAATTACTTTTCCTTGAAAGGCAATCAATTATTAAATAATTTTGATGAACTTAAATCTCAAGAACAATTATTGAGAAAGCAATTATTTGAAATAAACTCTAAAGGTGCTCTTGATAAATTTGTAGAGCTTCCAAAAGAAATATTTTTAATTAATAATGTTAAAATTGTAAATCAAAAATGGATACTAATTGGTTTTCAGTCAGATTCAAGTTGGGGGCAGGCAATATTGGAATTTAAAAAAAATAAGATAAAAAATAATTATAGCTTTACAAACATAAAATCCTTTGTAATACCTCTATAGATTGGTTTTTTCAACCCAAGTTAATAATTTTGAGAAGTTTTCTTCGGAGACTGTGTGACCATCTGGAAATTCGTAGTATTCAATACCAGTATATATCTCACTAAGTTTTGATATTGAATTTCGAGCTTTTTCGACAGGAATTATAGGGTCGTTTAGTCCGTGAGCAGCATAAGCAATAAATTCAGGAAATATAGAAGTTTCAATACTCTCGTGAATATAGCCACTCAAAGCTATTAAACGGCGTACTTTCTTTGGCTTTCTGTAAGCTATTGCCCAACTTAATATTGCACCTTGACTAAATCCTAAAAGACTAATATCCCCTTTATTTAGTTTATATTTTTTATTTAAGTGTTCAATGTTTTCAATTAACAAGTCCATAGCCTTAAAAGCCATTTCTAAATTTGATTCAAATGAACCATCTGCTTTAGGATAAAGAGGATACCATGCATAACTTTTAGACCCCAATCTTAATGGGGCTTGTAAGCTAATAACTGAGTGTGTTTTGGGAAGAAATGGTGAAAATGAAAATAAATCATCTACATTACTCCCATAACCATGTATTAAAAAGAATGCAGGACTTTCTTCTAGATTATTTTCTCCTTTACGAATTCGGTATTCTAACATTAAGTATTATTTAGATGTATTTTTTCTCCACGAATACAACCATAGACCTTGCCTTTTGTAGGAGATCCAATAAACATGCAGTTTTTTGAACTTGACGATAAATCATCTACATTCAAAAATCCACTTCCGTTAGGTGTAAAAAGCGTAAAGTCTGCAGGAGTGTTCAATTCAAAGTTGTTATTTTTAATTCCAAAGCGTTCTTTTCCTCTTGTTAAAAAGGAAATAACTTTTTCTAATGGTAAATGATTCTGTAGTATTTTAAACGATGATTCTAGACCTATACTCCCAGGCCTAGAACTAACAAAGTCTAAATCTTTTAATTCGGGATTAACTGGTTGATGTAAACTAGTAACCATATCTATTGTTCCGTCAAGAAGACCTTCACGTAAAGCCCTTCTGTCCTTATCTTCACGAAGTGGTGGCTGAATTTTAAAATTAGGGTCAAAATCACATAATTCTTCATCAGTGAAAATTAAATGAGGAATTCCTACACCACAGCTTACGTTTAGATTTTGTTTCTTAGCTTCACGAATCAAGCTTACACTTCCTGCCGAGGAAAGGTAAGGTATGTGTAATCTTCCACTTGTATATTTCAAAAGCTGAAGATCTCTGGATAAAGGAGCTGTCTCAGAAATATCAGGAATGCCCTTTAAACCTAGATTAATACTTATTTTTCCTTCATGAATCTGTCCATTATTGCTTAATCTAGAATCTATGGGGTAGGCTTGTATTATTCCATTAAAACTTTGTACATAGTCTAAAGCAATACGCAAAAGATTAGGATTGCTTAATGGTAGATTAAAATCACCATAAGCACAAGCACCTGCCTTGTGCATATCATTAAGAGAAGCCATTTGTTTTCCTTCTGCATTTTCTGTTAGAGTTGCACTTACATGCATTTTAGTTATTTTGGAAGATGTAGTTTTAATAAGGTGACTTACATCAGCATGCGATGATAGTAATGGTTTGGTATTTGGATTTAATAGTATATGAGTGAAACCACTTTTAGCAGCTGTTAGAAGTCCATTTTCAAGTGTTTCTCGTTCCTCATAACCTGGTTCTCCAAATGAAACACAAGAATCAAACCAACCCGATGAAATAAACAAATCTTTTAATTTGATAACTTTATCAGCCTCTAAATCAATTTGAGGTTGAATTTTAGTTAAATTTCCATTTACAATAAGTAAGTCTAATTTTTGATTGTGAAAAGCACTCTTTTCGTTTATTAAGGTAGCATTTTTTAAGAGTATTTTCATGAATATTAATTCAAGCAAAAATAAGAAACAATTTTTTAAATACTATTGCTTATAATTTTATTCTATTCTGGGAAGTAATTTGAATCTAACTTGATCTCTAGTGGTTTTCTGAGCTAATAGATTTATAGATTAATAGTTTAGTTGAAGAATTCTAGGATATCCGCCTGTTACTTGTGCATCACGCATTAAAACAATTAAACTACCATCCGGAGAACATTGGACAGTTCCCGGTATTACAGGAGCAGTCCATATTTGAGGTAATTTATTTGTAATTTTTTCTTCAAAACTAAAAGCCATTCTATTATTTAACTTTGATAGGGTAAATGTGGTAATAAAGATCTGATTTTGTTCAGTTTTACTTAATTGGTTGAACTCAGGTCCAGGATAAACACCAAGTACTTTTTGAGAATAATCCTGATTAGGTGAATATAAATGAGCGCCTTTTTTTGGATCGAAGGTTGATTTTCCTACTGGCAATAATACTTTTTTAGATATTCTAAACTCACTAGTCAAATCTTTAAATTGACTTCGACTTTTTAATATTTTTTTTGTTTTTATACCTCCTGCAACACCTAAATAAGTTCGACATCCATTTTTTGCAGTTCCAAGATCTAAAACGTCTCCCTCATATACTTTAACTGGGATGTAATAATTAATTTCTACTTCATTAAGTTTAGCTTTCATATTAGCCCCAGTCAATGTAATGTGTGTCGCTTTATGAAAACGAATTTTGGGTCCTTTAAAAGAAAATTCTAAAACTGCCGCTTTAAGAGGGTTATTTAAAATTCGATTAGCCATACAAAATGATTGTTGATCTAAAGCTCCTGAAATTGGAACTCCAAAAGCTTGAAAGTCGTGACGACCCATATCCTGTATGCTAGTATAAATTCCATGATTAATGATTTCAATCATAAGGAATCAAATTTGAAATTACCCTTTTGAATCTTTTTTTCTAAATTTTTGTATGTTTCTTGATCAATAGCTTCAAATGAAATCCAATCTCCAGAATTGGCAAAACAGGGTGGTTGTTTTGTAACATCAAAAAGTTTGAGTGGGGTGTTTCCAATTAAATGCCATCCACCAGGGCTATTACAAGGATAAATGCCAGTTTGTTTACCACCAATACCAACAGACCCTCTGGGAACTTTTAATTGTGGTTTTTTTTTTCTAGGGTAGTGTAAGCTTTTATTCAGACCTCCTAGATATAAAAATCCAGGAAGAAAACCGATAAAGTATAGTCGATATATTGTTTTAGTATGCAACTGTATAAGTTCATCAATATTTAATTTTAGCCTTTTTGCAAGGAAAGTTATATCAGGAGCATATTTTGGGTCATAACATACAGGAATTTTCCATTGTTTTCCATTTATATATTTTTTTTCATGAATTTTTTCTTGAAGTTTTTTTAAGTGCTCCCGCCACCAATTTAAATTCATTATTTCTTCAGCTAAATTAACTATCAAGGACTTATATCCCATAAGACATTTAGTAACCTTGGGTTCCTTTTCGATAATTGATTTAAATAAAATTAATTTTTCTAGCAGAGCTTCCGAAGGTTCTTGTTCCCATTCTATGAGAAATGCTTTAGTATGTAGGGGAAAAATTTGGTAAGATTTAAAGTTCATATGTGATTTTATTATTACATAATTCAATAAGCTTTTGAAGATTCTTAATTACATTTGGATGATCACCATGTAAACAATAAGTGTCAGCTTTAATAGAAATCCATTTGCCTTCATTGGTTTTGACTTTTTTCTTATTAATCATTGATTCTAGTTGCATAAAGATTTTATTAACATCACTTATTACGGCCCCAACCTCACCACGATCTTGAAGTTTACCATCTTTTGTATAAACACGGTCTAAAAATGCTTCACACCATACTGAAATTCCTTTTTTCTTTGCTTGTTTCCATAATTCGCTTTTGTACATAGTGAAAATTGTAGTA
>MDTB01119616.1_pt1 | contig 17561 bp, 18 predicted proteins | sample 811161 | NCBI WGS metagenome assembly MDTB01 (sample SAMN05326650, study PRJNA326480) | marine metagenome | isolation source: seawater | place: Mediterranean Sea | collected 2009
CAGCTGCTATTGACGCGGGGTGGAGCAGCCTGGTAGCTCGTCAGGCTCATAACCTGAAGGTCGCAGGTTCAAATCCTGCCCCCGCAACCAACTTTACTTTTCCATTTCTACATAAACTCGTTTAAAATAATTAAAAATAAATTTTATCTTTTTTTTTTAGTAAAAGAGCCTTTGTATTTTTTTTATAACTCAATACTATGATCTATGCTTACTTAAATTAGGGTAAAGTTATAATGTGTGGAATTTCAGGTTTTATTAATTTTTCAAAAACTTTTTCGAAAGAAGAACTAAGTTTATATGCTTCAGCGATGTCTGATTCAATGCTCCACAGAGGGCCAAACTCTAATGGGATTTGGGTTGACGAAAAAGAAGGTGTTTCTTTTTCTCACAGAAGGTTATCAATTCTTGATTTATCCAAGAATGGTTATCAACCAATGGAAAGTTCCTGTGGAAGATACCTAATAGTTTACAATGGAGAAATTTATAATTTTAAAGAATTAAGGGAAATAATTGAAGAAAGCAAATTAAAATTTAAATCTTCAACGGACACTGAAGTAATCATTGAACTAGTTTCAAAGTTTGGTGTAATAGAAACAACAAAACTTTTAAATGGTATTTTTTGTTTTGCCATTTGGGACAAGAAAAAGACCAAATTATTTATTGTAAGGGATAGAGTTGGTGTCAAGCCTGTTTATATATATAAAGATCACCAAACCGTAGCCTTTGCTTCAGAAATCAAGGCGCTAAAAAAACTTCCGTTTATAAAATTAAAGATTGATTATCAATCAGTTTCTTCATATGTAAGGTTAAATTATATTCCCTCTCCTTATTCAATTTTTAAAAACGTGACTAAGCTTTCTCCGGGCACTATATTTGAGATCGGTCCAAATAAAAAAATTAAAAATACTAAATATTGGCAAATATCAAATTTTGAAACTGGAAAAGTTCGTACATCGAATAAAGATAGTTTTAGTATTATAGAAGAAGCTGTAAAAAGTCAGATGGTTTCCGATGTTCCTCTAGGTGTTTTTCTTTCCGGTGGAATAGATAGCTCGCTTATAGCTTCAATGGCTCAAAAAAATTCTGTTAAACCTATTAACTCATTTACAATTGGTTTTGAAGATAATCAATTTAATGAGGCTGAGTATGCAAAAAAAATAGCAAAAATTATTGGTACTAGTCATAATGAGGTTTATTTTAGTTATAATAATTTGGAGAAACTATTAAATGTGTTACCATCAGCTTATGATGAACCTTTTGCAGATTCCTCTCAGTTACCAACATTATTACTAAGCCAAATTACTAAAAAAAAAGTTACTGTTGCTTTGTCTGGAGATGGAGGAGATGAACTTTTTGCTGGTTACTACAGATACTTTTTAGCAGAGCGATATCAGAAATATATTTTTAGGCAACCATTACTCCTGAAAATAATTTTAAAAAAAATAATTAACTCTATTCCAAAAAAAATGTGGGATTCTTTGGGGAGTTTTTTGCCAAATAGTTATGGTGGCAATCAGTTTGGTGATAAACTATTAAAGCTTTCAAACTTGTTGGCAAATCCTCAGGAAACATCATTTCAAAGAAGAATTATTAGTAACTGCAATCAGCTATCATTACTTGTGAAAAATGGTTCTGAAAAAAAGGTTGGTTATTTTGATGATGAGTACGAAAAATTATTTCCAGATATTACAGAAAGAATGCAAGTGCTTGATTTTTTAATTTATCTTCCAGATGATATATTAACTAAAGTTGATAGAGCATCTATGAATCACTCCCTCGAGGTAAGAGTACCTTTCCTAGATAATAATGTAATTGACCACGCATTCGGTCTTGAAAAAAAATATAAAATAAAAAATAATGAAGGAAAATTAATTTTAAAAAAATTATTAAAAAACTTTTTACCTAGTTCACTGGTAAACAGACCAAAAATGGGTTTTGGTATTCCTTTAGGAAATCTTCTTAAAAAAAACTTTTCTGAAAAAATTGAACATTATATTTATTCAAAAAATATAGAAAACCAGAATATATATGAAATTTCTCACATAAGAAGATTATGGGAGGAACACAAAAGCGGTAAAAGGAATTGGCAATTCTTATTGTGGAATTTTTTTGTTTTTCAAATGTGGTACGAATACTGGGAGAGTAACAGTTAAAAAAATTGTTTTTATAATTAATAGTATAGAAATTGGAGGGACTGAAAAGCAATTCTTACAATTGATTAAATTTATTCAAAACAAATACCGTATTTCAATCTTTGCGTTCTCATCAGGTCAATTAGAGAAGCAGTTTTTAAGGTTGAATGTGAGTTTAAAAATATGCAACTATCCAGGTTTTAAAATTTTTAAATTAATTTTTTTCTTGTTAAAAAATAAAGCAGATATATATCACTTTATTTTACCTAAATCTTATATAATTGGTGGATTACTTACCTACTTCTTAAATAAAAGAAAAATTATGAGTAGACGTTCGCTAAATAATTATCATAAGAAATATATGTTTTTCTCAAAATATGTAGAACAATTTTTACATAGAAAAATGAATAAAATACTTGTAAACAGTTCTACAATAAAAGAGGAACTGATAAATTTGGAGAATGTTCCGTCTTCTAAAATAACAGTTATACCTAATTTTAAATTGAATAAATACTCAAAACCTAAAATAAAACCTTTTAGAAATTCTAAGGTTACATTTGGCTATGTAGCTAATTTTATAGGATATAAAGGTCATTCAAGGCTTATTGAGATTTGTTCAAAATTAAAAACAAAAAAAAAATGGCAATTATTATTAATAGGTTATTCCAAAAATTTATTAGGACAAAAAATTAGAAATTTAATAAAAATTAATAAATTAGATGATAATATAAAAATTTTGGACGGACAAAGTAACATAGAAAGTTTTTACAAGAGGATAGATTTTTCAGTTAGTCCTTCAGAGGAAGAAGGTTCATCAAATTTCCTTTTGGAATCAATTTCAAACGCCTTACCAATAATAGCTTTTGATGTGGGAGGAAATAAAGATTTTTTTAATAGGAATGGGAATCTTGTAAAAAAAAATGACTTAAAAGAATTTCAATATTGTATTGAAAAAATGATTGACTGTAAGAATTCGATAGTTTTAAAAAAGAATTCTTTTAATCATTCTTTAAAAAAGTTTCAGAACAAAGAATCACTTAAAAAATATTTAGATAGTTATAAGATAAAATAATACTTGACGTTCACCATATGAACGACTACTATGTTCATATGGTGAACGATAAGGTCACAAAAAACGTTGAGTTAGAACTTAAAATCTTAAGTAAGATTGAAGAGTCTGAAAATCTATCACAAAGAATGATTTCCAAAGATTTAAATGTAGCTCTTGGGTTAGCTAATTCACTAATTAAAAAATTTGTAAAAAAAGGATTTCTTAAGCTAAAAGAAGCTCCAATGAAAAGGTATCTTTATTATTTAACACCAAAAGGTCTGCTTGAAAAAACTAAACTTACGAGAGAGTTTTTAGAAACATCACTATTTTTTTTTAAAAAGTCAAAAGAAGAATACGAGAATGAATTCAAAAAAATTAAAAATAAAAACAAAATTATTGTTCTTTGTGGAATAAATGATTTTACAGATATAGCAATTTTGGCAGCAAAAATTCAAAATGTTAAAATTAGCTATATTTACCAAAAAAAAGGGAAGAGAAAAAATTATTGCGGTATCGAAATAATAGGAAATTTAATTAAGATCAAACAGAAAAAAAATGTTCATTTCTTTGCTACTGATAATCAGAAAAACCCTTCGCTAATTTCTAGAAATAATTATACATTTTTTAAACCAAAGTCATTAATTGAGTAAAGCTATGAAATGGATAATAGTACAAACAAAGTCGAATTGTGAAAACAAAGCTTGTTTAAATCTTAAAAGACAAGGGTATAAAGTGTTTTTTCCAAAATTAAAAAAAAGAATTTCTAGATTTAATAGATTTATAAACATCATCAAACCACTATTTCCTAGCTATATTTTTGTTTCAATAAATTCAAATCAGAATTGGAGCAAAATTAAGAATACTTTTGGTGTTTTGAAAATTTTAAAATTGAGCGATTATCTTTATTTTTTGCCTTCTGATGTAGTTGACGATATTAAAAGAAAATGTGATATTAATGGATTTGTAAACGATCACAAAAAATATGTGAAAGGTGAGAAAGTAAAGTTTTTTAAGAATAATCAAATTAGTTTGGATGCAGTTTTTGAAGAACAGATTGATAAAAAAAGATCTTTTGTTTTTTTAAATTTTTTAAATCAAAAAGTTAAGGCAAGTGTGGAAACAAAACATCTTGAAGCATTAGTTTAACTTTGACTTTCTGATTTATTTGATTTTTTTTCTCTACACTTTGTAGACTGCGGTAGCTATGGAACAATCCAAAATCATAAAACAAAACCTTAGGGAAAAAAATATAGTGATACTTAGATCTACTGTTGAAATTGGTTCAACAGAAAAAATTTGTCAAAAAATATTAAACAGTGCTAATAAGCAACATGAGATAGCTTTCTGTCCTGAACGAACATTGGAAGGTAAAGACTTTCAAAAATTTTATGATTTCAAAAAGAAGTAAAGAAACATTTTATTACTTTTCACCTACAGTGATTTCAACTCTGTGTATGTTTATTTACTTACCTTTTTTGACTTCAAAACTAGAATTAAAGGATTTTGGATATTTTTATTCCTGCTCAATGATAAGTTTTATTTTTGGAGTGATTACTGCCTTTGGTTCAAGTCTTTCAATTTCCAAATATTTTCATAATCACACTCTTGAAGAAAAAAAAATATTTTTATCTACTGCAATCTTTTTCAATATGACAATTAGTCTTTTCATTTCAATTTTAGTTTTTGTATTTTGGGAAAATTTCACATCATTATTTCTTAAAAATGTTATCGGAGCGACTGATTTTCAAAAAGCAGTCATAGTTTTTTCAGTTTTTATTTATGGGAGTCAACTATTTACTTCAGAGGTATTAATTATTGAAAAAAAAGCAATTAAGTTTTTTTATTTTTCATCAATTTCAAGTATTACTAGCCTTTTTGTTATTATAACAATGATTATTTTTTCTAATCAAACTATTGATATTCTTTTTTACTCTCTTATGACAGCAAATTTTTTATCATTTATTTATTCGCTGATTTTATTAAGAGTTTACTTATGTAAATTTCCAAACCTTGCAACTTTAAGAAAAATACTTAGAGAGTTTAAAATAATTTCTGCAAATATTATGGAGAATATCTCTCTTTTTATAGAAAGAGCTTTGATTGTTAATAATTTAGGACTTGATAAATTTGCTTTATTTACACATTCAAAAAACTATGAAAAATTCTTAACAAATTCCTGTACAGCTGTAATGCGATCAATATGGTCGGATGAATTAACAAATTTTAAGAAAAAAAAAAAAATTATACTTTCTTTTAATGCAATAAATTTAATTAATTTGATTTGTTTATTTGGTAGTACTTTTTTTGCAACAATTGGTTTTGATTTAATATCTTTAATTACTAACAATAAATTTAGTGAAGCAACATATTTTGTCAGTTTTTTGTTCTTAGTTGGTCTTTATAAAAATACAAATCTACCCTATACTGTAGTTATTCATACTTTGGGGAAAAGTAGTGATCTTGCAAATCAATTATATATCGAAAAAATCTCTTTAATTTTAATTTTGTTTTTATCTATAAAATCATTTGGTATATATGGTCTTTTGCTTGCATATATAATTTCAACTATTGTTGACAAAATATATATTATTAAAACAGCCAGAAAGTATATAAATATAGAGATTATTGAAAAAAAAATTTTCATTACTTCCATTTTAATTTTAGTAACTATTTTTTTTTCATTATTTTTCACTGACGAATTTATCACAAGAATGTACTGTTTTTTAATTTTTTCATCTTTAAATTTTATCTATTATTTTAATGATATTAAAAAATTGTTGTATCTGATCAAACAATAAAACTTTAATCCAAATTATAAATTTACGTAACACATAAATTCTTTAAATGTTAAATTTGTTAAATCAAAAATTAAAAAAATCCAAAATTATCACAGACTTTTTATTTTCTTTTGTTGATGATGAATATTTACACTTTTTTGATGTTGATACAAGAAATGGAAGTTTTCTTTTAACAGAAAACTATACTAATTAAATATGCTTATATGCTTTTGAACCAAATCCAAAGGAATTTGAGAAATTAAAGAAAGATAATACTGATGCAAAGGTTTCAGGAATTGTTGAACCAACTTTTAAAAAAAATATTCAAATAAGCATTATTTAACAAAATAATAAGAAAAAATTTTATATTACAACTAGTCCAGTTGCTGTCAGTCTCATGGGTGAGGTTAACAAAAAAATGGCTATAAACTTATCAATTAATTCTTGTAGTAAAAAAAATTATTTTGAAGAACATCAAAAGTTATTAAATGAGATATCAAAAAGTAAAAATCATTCTCAAAGATCATTATCAAAAGATTTAAATGTAGCACTGGGCTTAGCTAACGCTTTAATAAAAAAGTTTGTAAGTAAGGGAATTTTAAAGCTGCAAGAAGCTCCAATGAGAAGGTATTTTTATTACTTAACGCCCAAAGGTTTTGTCGAAAAAACTAAACTAACCAAAGAGTTTTTTGAATCCTCACTTGAATTTTATTCAATTGCAAAGGATAGCTATGAACAAGAAATAATTAAGTTAAAAGAGAAAAATAAAAAAATTATTTTCTTAGGTAAGAGCGAGCTTACTGAAATAGCAGTTCTGGCAGCAAATATTCATAACAAAAAAATTGAAGGTATTTTGGCACCAAAGAGTAGTGAAGGTTCCTTTTGTGGTGTTAAGATTATGGATTGCATTGATAAAAAAAAATATAATCAATGCAACACTACCCTAATTTTAATAGATTTTTCAGGTAAGAAAGATTCATATGAAGAATTCAGTAAAAGCTATGAAATATTATTTCCAAAATATTTGTCACTAAGATAGTTATGGGTTGGTTGGTTATTCAAACAAAAAGTAATTCTGAAACCAAGGCTTATCTAAATCTTGTAAGACAAAATTTTAAAGTTTTTTTACCTAAAATTTTAAGGATAATATCAAATTCTAATAAAAAAAGGTTTATAAACCACTTTTTCCTGGGTACCTATTTGTAAAAATTAATAAAGGTCAAAACTGGTTAAAAATAAATTATACATATGGTGTAAAAAAAATAGTTTCTTTTGGGAATAATCTTTGGTTTGTCCCTGAAAGTTTAATCTTAAATCTTAAGGCAACCCTTAAAGAAACAATGAATGTTGAAAAGATTAATAATTTAAAAAAAAACCAGGTAGTTTTTTATATCTTTAAAAATAATAAGTATCTAAAAGCAATATTTGAAGAGCAAATAGATTCAAAAAGATCCTATATTTTTTTAAATTTTTTAAAGAATAATATTAAAACAAAGGTAGAAACTAAATATTTAGTACCAGTTGTTTAATTTTTTTTACATTTTACTTCAATTCTTAGCAAGAATTGAAGTGCGCAAGCTTTAGCCTCTTTTTATACTAATGTTTGAAATTGTTTATAATTAATTAATTTTAAGATATAAAAATTGATAAATACCAAAAAACACCAAAAAAAAATAATGTATAAAAAAGTAAACTTAAAAAATTTACCCGATTCATATAATGACAGCAATGTGTGCGTTATGGGTCTTGGTTATGTAGGTTTGACGTTAGCAGTAACGCTTGCGGATATTGGATTTAATGTTATCGGAATTGAAATAAACAAAGAAATTTTAAAGAAAATAAGTAATGGTAAAGCTCATTTTTTTGAACCAGGTCTAGAGGGAAGGCTTCAATCAGTAATCAGGTCAAGAAACTTAAAAGTTTTCAATAATATACCAAAAAAATGTAAATCCTCAATTTTTATAATTACGGTTGGAACGCCAATCGATCAAAAAGATAAAGTTAGAAGATCAATGATAGAGAATGTATCAAAAGAAATTTCGGAAAATTTAAAAAAGAATGATCTCATAATTTTAAGATCTACAGTAGAGGTGGGTACGACTGAATATTTAAAAAATAAATTCTTTGATAAAAGGAAAGTTGACTATCAAATTGCATTTTGTCCTGAACGCACCATTGAGGGCAAGGCAATGATTGAATTAAGACAACTACCACAAATTATCGGAGCAGATGATATTAATGTTGCTTCAAGAGTATCACAGTTTTTTAGTTTTATGACACCTACTGTAGTTAGGGTCAGTTCTAAAGAAACTGCAGAGCTAATCAAGTTAGTTGATAATTGTCAAAGAGATGTAAATTTTGCCCTCTCAAATGAAATAGCTGAGATTTCAGATTCTTATTCCATATCAGCATTTGAAGTTATCAGTTCTGGTAAACTTGGCTATCCTAGAACAAATCTTCCTATTCCGGGACCAGTTGGTGGACCATGCCTGGAAAAGGATTCTTATATTCTGAAGAATGGGTTACAAAAAAAGAAATATTTTCCCCAGATAATTATGAGCTCAAGAGATCTTAATAAAAACCAGCCAAAAAAAACTATTTCATTATTATCTAAATTCACAGATATTTTCTTAAAAAAAAGAAAGATTAACATTACTTTAGCTGGGATTGCCTTTAAAGGGAATCCTGAAACAAATGATCTAAGAGGGACAATGTCAAAACCAATATTTGAAGAAATAAAAAAAAAGTTTAATGATTCTAAAATCAGTTTCTATGATCCTTTAGTAAACAAAAAAGAAATTCTAGAATACTTTCATTTAAAAAATATTGAGTTCACAGAAAATATTGAAAAAAGTTTTTTCAAATGTGATCTTTACATTATTTGCAATAATCATCCATTATTTCATTCTATTCCAATAAATAATTTTTCTCTCAAAATGAAGAAACCAGGAATAATTTTTGATTTTTGGAATAACTTTACAAATCAGAAAATAACATTTCCTGATGGAATTTATTATCTTGGATTAGGAAGTATAGGTAAGTCAATTAGGAAGTTTTCTTGATAAAATATTTTATTACAGGTGGTTCTGGTTTTTTAGGTGCATCCTTAGTAAGAAGACTAGTTGAGGAGGGGAACAAGGTAAAAATTTTTGATAATTTAATTAGAGGAAATCTAAAAAAATTAACTGGTATTGAAAATAAGATTGAGATTTGTCAAGGAGATGTTAGGGAAAAAAAAAAACTTTTAAAAGAGTCTAGAGGTTACGAAGTCTTTGTACATCTAGCAGCTATAAATGGAACGAAGTTTTTTTATTCTAAACCTCAAGAAGTTCTAGATGTTTCAATCAGAGGAATATTGAATGCAGTTGATGTTGCAAAAGAAAATAATATTAAAAAATTTATTTTTTCTTCTAGCTCTGAGGTATACCAAACCCCGAAAATTATTCCTACTAAAGAGAATGCTGAGTTGACAGTGCCTGATGTTTTTAATCCAAGGTATTCGTATGGTGGTGGAAAAATAATTTCTGAATTAGTATGTTTGAATTATTACAAAGATTTCTTTGAAAAGATGTTAATATTTAGACCTCATAATGTATTTGGTCCGGATATGGGATTTGAGCATGTAATACCTGAGTTCATCTTAAAAGCTAACGAAATAATAAAAAACAAAAAAAAGAAATTTACTCTAAAAGGAAACGGCAGACAACAAAGATCATTTATTTATATTAATGATTTTACAAATGCTTTAATTAAAGTTATCAAAAAAGGTAAGGATAAAAACATTTATCACATAGGTAATTCAAAAGAAATATCCGTAATGAAATTGGCAAAAGTAATATTAAAATTAATGAAGATTGACGTAGAGGTGAACACATCTAGTGCTCCTGCTGGAGAAACGATAAGACGTTGTCCTGATAATTCAAAGATTAAAAAACTAGGTTATAAACAATTATATTCACTTGAAGATGGTCTTCGAGAAACAATAAGTTGGTATAAAAGTAATTAAAGTTATGAATAAAAATCCTCTTTCAAAAGAGATTAAAAACTGCCAGATTTGTAATTCAAGTAATTTAAAATCTATTCTTTTTATAGGGAATCTTCCTCCAGTAAATCAAATGATTGACATTAAATCAACATCTCCTGAACAAGTTTACTTTCCGTTGGAGTTAGTAAGATGTAAAGAATGTAGTCATGTCCAAATTAACAGATTAATAGAATCTAAAATATTATTCCCTGATTCTTATCCATATTTAACTGGAACCACGAAAATACTCATTAAAAATTTTTATAAATTATTTTTAGAAGCAAGAAAAATTATAGGATTAAAAGCAAATGATCTAATTATTGATATTGGATCTAATGACGGAACGTTATTAGAGAATTTCAAAAATTTTGGTTGTAAAGTTTTGGGAATTGAGCCAACGCAGGCTTCAATTGAGGCAAAAAAAAAAAACATAAAAACCCTTGTAAGTTATTTTAATGAATCCACTGTTGACTCGATACTCAAAAAATTTGAGAGACCTAAAATAATTACAGCAACAAATGTCTTTGCTCACATGGAAGACCCTAATAAACTTGTCAAGCTTATTGCCAAAATGATGAATAGAGATAGTGTTTTCATTTCTGAATCTCACTATTTATGTTCACTTATAAAAACACTTCAATATGATACTGTATACCATGAACATTTGAGGTATTATCATTTGGGTGCCTTGAGAATATTATTTGAAAAAAATAATTTAGAAATATTTCACGCAAAGAAAATTCCTACTCATGGTGGCTCGATCCGAGTTTATGCTGCAAGAAAGAATTCGTATCAAAAAACTCCAGATTTAAAAAAAATTCTAAGAGAAGAATCAAAAATCGGTATCTCAAATGATGAAATCTACAATAGTTTTACAAAAAAAGTCATTAATTCAAAAATTAAACTTTTACAACTTTTAGTAAATTTAAAATTAAGAAAAAAAAAAATTTTTGGAATTGGAGCTCCTTCTCGTGCCAGCACTTTGATAAATTATGTTGGGATAGATGAAGATCTAGTTAGTTGTATCTTAGAAGTTAAACACTCTAACAAGCTAAATAAATTTATTCCCGGCACAAAAATTCCAGTTATTGATGAGAATATAATTTTTGATAATCCACCAGACTACCTTTTGATTTTCTCATGGCATATAAATAAGGAATTAATAAATATTTTTAGAAGAAAAGGTTACAGAGGAAAGTTTATTATTCCTTTACCAAAACCAAAAGTTATATAGTATAAATATTAATGATTTATTTGAGAAGATTTAAAGAATCTTTATTGAATTTTTTTCAGGTATTTCTTAAATGAAAATTTTGTTCTTAGCCTCAAATTTTGTTTCTGAAACTCATACAGTTTCTCATGAAGTTGTTTTGAATGCTCTGATAAAAGAATTCTCGGTATTTTCTGACGTTTATTTGGCCACCACACATTCTTTAAATATAAAAAAAAAAAAGTTTAAGAGCTTTTATTATCTAGGAGATTTTTCAAGTTATTTAAAGAAAAAAAAAAAGTATATTTAATCTAGAATATTTTTTCGAAAAAGAGAAAGAGTTAGAAGTTAAGTTAAAAGTTAAAGATATGGATTACGTGATACTATTTTGGGATACTTATTTTGATCTTTTTAATTTTAGAAATTATAAAAACATAATAGCATATTCTGCAAAACCAAGATTTTCTAATGCAAAGTCAGAACTTAAAATTCAGAAATTTTCACTTTTAAACGTTAAGAGTATCTTAAATCTAATAAATATTTTTTTATTAGAAAAAATACATTATTCGAGATATAAAAAATTTTATAAAAATTATAATATCTGTAATACTGATACTTTAATTAGTCAAAAGAAAGGAATTACTTGTAAATATCTTAATAATACCTGGCCAAATTTTTTTTCTAAAAATATACTTAAACAAAGAAAAAATATAAAAAAGAAATGTCTTAATATTTTAGTTAATATTGGAAATGTAAACTCAACAGGAAATAGAATAGGAATCGAATATTTTTTCAAGAATATACTTCCTTATTTAGAGAAAGATGTAATACAAAAAAAAGTCAAATTAGTTTTCTGTGGCTCAGGCGAGCTTCATAATTTTTATAGTAAAGAGCAACTAAATCTTATTGAGATGAAAGGATATGTAAAAGATCTAGATACAGAGATCAAAAAATCAGATATTTTCTTACTTTGTAATAACGTAGGTTATCATTATGGTGGATACACTAGAGTGATATATTTTATGTCATCAGGAGCTCCACTAATTGCTCATAAAAACTTAAGTAAATCTATGCCTGAACTAAAGCATAATTATAATTGTATGCTTTCAGAAAATAAATTTGAAATGTGTGAATATTTGAGAGCTTTAATTTCAGATCATAACTTAAGACATAAAATTTCTTTTAATGCTCTAAAAACTTATAAAGAGATTTACTCACCTGGAGTAGTAGTAAAAAAATTATTAAATGAAAAATAGAAAAATTATAGTTATTGGAAATGATTTGGATTTGATTGATCAAATGAATCTTATTGATTTAAATATAGGGGTTATAGATAAAAAAAAAATAGATGAAAGTTACTATTTAGGTGAAGATAAAAAATTTTTAAATGATAATTTTAAAAATTCAAAGTTCATCATTTCTTTAGATAACCCTCTAAAAAAAAAAAAATATTTTTAAAAAGTTTTATGAAAATAGAGATTTTTTTAATTTTTTTGCAAAGTCCTCTTATATTTCAAAAAAATCAAAATTTGGAATTGGAAATATTTTTCAACAGAATGTAAAAATTATGACTAATGTAAATATTGGTGACCACTGTAAATTTAATATTGACTCAACAATTCATCATGACTGTAGAATTGGAAGTTTTAATACTTTTGCTCCAGGTGTCAGATTGTTGGGAAATGTAAATGTTGGGAATAATGTTTTTATAGGTGCCGGCTCGACAATATTACCTAATCTTCAAATAGAAGACAATGTGATAATAGGGGCAGGATCTTTAGTAACAAAAAATGTTAAAAAAAATAAAAAAATATTTGGAGTCCCAGCTAATGAAAAATAAAGCATTTGATTGGTTTTTTCCATCTTTCTGTGAAAAAGAAAAAATTAGCTTGAATAAATTATTAAAATCTAATTTTTTAAATGAGGGTAGTTTAACAAAAAAATTTGAAGATAAAATTGCAAAATATTTGAATGTTAAATATGCGGTGTGTGTAACCAGTGGAACTATTGCTCTTGCTCTTGCATTATTGGCTAATGGAGTGAGGAGAAATGATAAAGTGTTAACTTCCAACTTTACCTTTGTTGCGACAGCTAACGCGGTTACTTTGATAGGGGCTAAACCGATTTTTGTAGATATTACTAAAGAAGACTTTACAATTGACTCAAAAAAAATAATTCCATTAATGAAAGATGGTGTGAAAGCTATTATTTCCGTAGATGTTAATGGAAGAGCTTGTGATTATAAAAACTTAGAAAAAATTTCACGAGATTATAATGTTCCACTTATTTCTGATTCTGCAGAGGCCTTAGGTTCAAAATACAACAATAAATTTCTTGGAACTTTTGGAGAATGTGGATGTTTTTCTTTTTCAGCAGCAAAAACTCTAAGTACCGGACAAGGTGGAATTATCGTGACTAATAAAAAGAAAATATATCATCGACTTCTTGAATTAAAAGATCAAGGAAGAAGGAAGCGTGGAACTGGTGGAAACGATTTTCACCCTGTAATTGGATTTAATTTTAAATACACGGATTTACAAGCATGTGTTGGGATTGAACAGTTCAAAAAATTGAGGATGAGAATAAAAAATTTTGAAAAAAGAGATTATTATTATACAAAGAATCTTAAAGATATTGGTGAGATAACCCTTCCATTTAAAAAAAAGGGAGAAGTCCTTCAGTGGTTTGATATTTTGATTAAAAAGAAAAAAAAAGAGTTGTTAAATTTTCTTAAAGTTAAAAGAATTGGCTATAGAGAGTTTTGGTATCCAATAAATTTTCAAAAACCATATAAAGGCAAAAGTAAAAATTTCATTAATACATATGAGGTTTCTAGAGAGGGTTTGTGGTTACCGTCTAACTTTTTGCTAAAAAAAGAACATATAGAGGAGGTATGTTATCTTGTAAGGAAGTTTTATGACAATTAAAATTCTTAATCATCATATTGGTTTTATAGTTTTCATATCTTATTTTTTTAATATAAATCTGAATGTGAATAAAACTCCATTTTCAACTTTAAGTAAGAGTTATTTGGTCAATATAATTTTTTTTTTCAAAATATATGTACTCTTATAATCACATACCTAAAAAAATTTGGGATATTTTAATATCAACAAACTCTTCTAACATTTATCCTTTTATCGTCGATGTTGGAGCCCGAAACGGAATGTTTATATTAGAGGATCGTTACTGTAAAATTTCAAAAATACTTGGTTTTGAACCTAATAAGGTTGAATTTAAAAAATTGATTGATGGTAAAACTGATACAAAACAAGCAGGTATAAAAGAGCCTATTTTTAAACAAAAGGAATACATTAATGTTTGTTTATGGGAAAAAAATACTACAAAAAAATTTTATGTTACTGAAGGTCCAGGTGCATCAACATTAATGGGAAAAACTGAAAAGAAAAAAACCGAATTCTTTTTTCCTGGTAAGACCAAAAGTTATGAAAAAGAACATACAAAAATTAGAAAAAGTTATTTAGTAAGATGCAAACGATTAGATGATTTGTGCAAAAAAGAAATAATTGATTTTTTAAAAATTGATACAGAGGGTTCGGAATTATCGATTTTAAGAGGTTCCGAGAAGAAACTTAAAAACAAAGAAATCTTATTTATTAAAGCTGAATTTGTATTTTTTAGATATTATAAAAATCACAATATTTTTGGAGAGATTCATTCATATCTTGAAAATTTTGGATATAGACTAATTCATATTGATCTAGATCAACCAAAGTATTCTCCAAATAGAACAAATATTCCATTAACTAATGACAAAGGACTAATGTATGCTGGTGATGCTTATTTTTGCTTGGATTATACAAAGTTTTTATTTAACAGAAATATTAATAAAAGGTTGAGCTTAATCAGTTTTGCCCTGGGTTTTACGAATCTGGGTATCTTTTATTTACAAAATTCAAAAGACTTATCTAGTGAACAAATGAAAGAAATGTTAGAGATTCTTGAAAAGAAATCTTTTTTTAGGAAAGCTGTTGATAATTGGAAATCCTTTCCGGCAAAAATCAATAATTATTTTAGAGTCTTAAAAGGTTAGTTCTAGTGCAAAAAATCTATGAAAATTATCTCATTTTCAAATCATCAATATTTTTTAAGGATTTTAAAGAAATATTTACAAAAGTGGTAATTTTTTGGGGATTTTTTGCAATATTTGAAGGAGCTGGTTTATCTTTACTTTATCCCATTGTTGAGTTTTTTGAAAGTGGAGAAATTAATAATGAAAATATAATTATTAGGTCGATAAATGTTCTTTTTGGATTATTTAGTTATGAATTAACAATACAAAAAGTTTTTATTATTGCAGTCATAATTTTATTGATAAGATTTTATTTGTATTTTATTAAGAACAAACTTGTTATCAATTCTCTTTATAATATAGAGATTAAGTTTAGAAAATTACTTGCACATAATCTTTATAATACAAATTTAGATTTTTTAAAAAAAAAAATACGGTGATTGGATCTCCTCGTATAACTCAGAAATTATGATTCTTGATGAGGCAACCAATGGATTAAATGAATTGTCAGAGTTGAAAATCATTGAAACATTAAAAAAAGTCAAAAACAAATCAATTCAGATAATTTGTTCCCATAGAGTTTCAACCATTGCAAATACTGATAAATTAATTTATCTTCAGGATGGTGAAATTTATAAATTTGGAAACACAAAAGTTTTACTAAAGGACAAAGCTATAAGAAATTTCTTTAATAGAGTTTGAAATGAAAGTTTGGTTAACAGATCTCACATATACGCAACAAACCATTTCCTCGGATATAATTCCAGCGGGAATTGGAATGATAGCAGAGTATCTAGAAAAAGAAATTAAATCCAAAATTACTGTTAAATTATTTAAATATCCTGAGGATCTTATTAAAGAAATAGAAAAAGAAGATTATCCTGATGTTTTTGGTGCTTCGAATTATATCTGGAATCATAGTTTATCTTCATTATTTTGCAAAATTTTGAAAGAGAAATCAAAAAAAACAAAAATTGTCATGGGTGGTCCAAATTTTCCCACGAATGAGGACGAGCAAAAGACTTTTTTACAAAAGGAGCCTTGGATTGATTATTATGTAATAAAAGAGGGCGAATATTCGTTTTACAAACTTGTAGAATATTTTATTGATCCAAAAAATAAAAATATTAAAGATGTACCAAACTTAGTGTTTCTAAAAAATGGCGTATTCAAAAAATCAGAGAAAGTTGAAAGAATAATGGATCTGACTCTAATTCCTTCCCCTTATCTAAGCGGAAGATTAAATGAATTTCTAGATGGTAAATTAATGCCAGTTATCCAAACTAATAGGGGTTGTCCATTTAGTTGTACATTTTGTACTGAGGGACAAACATACTGGTCTAAAGTAAAAAGAAAAGAGGAAGATTTGATATCTAATGAAATTAAATGGATTACAAAAGAAATTACTAATTCTAAAAATGAATTTACCAGAAATGATCTCTTAATTGCAGATTCAAATTTTGGAATGTTTAATGAAGATATTTCAACGTGTAAAATAATTGCCAAACAACAAAAAACTAAGGGTTATCCAAAATATATTAATGTTGCCACAGGAAAAAACAGGAAGGAAAAAGTTTTAGAGGCGGCTCAAATCTTAAATGGTGCACTAAAGTTAGCAGGATCAGTACAAAGTTTAGATGAAGATGTTCAAGGTAACATAAAAAGATCTAATATTTCGTCACAAAGTATTATAGAAATGGCACTCAATGCTAATAAGATTGGTGCTAATTCTTACAGTGAAGTAATTTTAGGCCTACCTGGTGATAGTTTTCTTTCTCATAAGAAAACCCTACAGACCCTGGTTGATGCCTCATTTAATACAATTAGTATGTACCAATTAATGATGTTACCCGGAACGGAATTAAATACTAAATCGACTAGAAAAAAATTTAGTATGAAAACAAAATATAGAGTTTTGCCGAGATGTTTTGGTCATTTTAGTGTTTTTGAAAAAGAGTACTGTGTCGCAGAGATAGAAGAAATACTCATATCAAATTCGACTCTTTCTTTCGATGATTATCTTAAAGGCAGAAAATTAGATTTCTTCGTAAATGTTTTTTATAATGATGCAGTTCTAGAGGATCTTTTTATTCTTTTAAGAAAACTTGATATATCAATTTGGGAATGGATTTTTTATCTCTTTGAGAATTATGAGGAATTTAAATTTAAAAATCTTGTAGATCTCTTTCTTCAAGATACTAAAAAAGAGCTGTCCACAAAGAAAGCTTTGGAAAAAACAATTTCAAAAAAGTCAAATATTTTAAAATTTATAAACGGTGATCTAGGGAACAATTTGATGTTTAAGTTTAAATCACTTTCTTTAACACAATTTGC
>MDTB01017119.1_pt1 | contig 17560 bp, 14 predicted proteins | sample 811161 | NCBI WGS metagenome assembly MDTB01 (sample SAMN05326650, study PRJNA326480) | marine metagenome | isolation source: seawater | place: Mediterranean Sea | collected 2009
ATATATTATAATATATTTCTTTTTAAGTGTTTCTATTATTTATTCAAATGAGAACAAACTTTTTTGGGATGGAAGAGATTGGAACCAAATAATAAAAAATTCTAATTATGATGTTAATATTTCTTTTAAAATAAAAACATCATATATAACTGGAGTACTTGATGGGAGACTATATTCATATTTAAAAACATGGAATCAAAATCAGAATTTGGCAGATCAAGTTTTTTCAGAAACAGTTGATTATTTATCGAATAGAGAATTAATAAGAAACATTGATAATTTTTATGAAGATCCCTTAAATAGTTATATCCCACTACCTTCAGCAATTTTGATTGCTAATATGTATGCCGAAAGGATACCAAAAAAGAATATTGATATGTATATTGAATCTACTAGACGTTGGATTAATGATTTAATTTTAGACTTGGATACTTTGAATTATAGTAAGTTATTAGAAGAGAAATGGATTAAACATAAAAAAAAACAAGCTAGTCAATTCGAATAAAACCTGATTTTGGATGCCAAGCAAAAACTCGATTTTCTCCTGCAAATTTTACTTTTGAGATGTTGAATTTATATTTCGATGGTAATTCTGTTTTTAATTCATAAGAAATTGTTTTTGTTGTAGAGAATCCAGTCTGAAGAGCTGGCTCGTAATTATATATTAAAACAACTCTTTCTTCACCCAGTAGAATATTCCCATTAGAAAATTCCGATAAAAACCCCTCAAGATAATCTACTGGTCTACCAACATTATTAAGTACTTCTACATTAATTAAAATTTTAGCATTATCAATTATCCTAGGTCGAATATCAATAGTGAAAGGAATTAGTTTTTGAGCCCAACAAATAGAATTGACCAAAAAAAGTATAGTGATAAATCGTTTCATATCTAAGAAATTGGGTTTAATATTTTTAATACAAAAGGAAAAGGTTCCAAAATTTTGTTTTCTAACAAATATTTATTTTATACACATTTAACAGGAATAATAAATTACAATTATTTAAAGTATTTTTGTTGTATAGTTATTCTTTCCTTTTTTTCATTATTAAATGCTCAAGTCAGGTTAGGTGAATGGAAGTCGCTTACCTCCATATTAAATGTCCGTGAAATTGTTGGTATTGATAATATCATTTATTCTGCAACGAGCGGTGGAATATATAAAATTGATAATAATAGTTCTTCAATTATAACAACCACAGAAGGTTTAAGAGGTGTTGATTTAGGAACTATCACAACAGATTTTCAAAAAAATCTTTGGATTGGTGGTAATAATCCAAATGGATTTATACAAATTTATGATCCTATAAAAGAATTATCGATAAATATATTTGAATTTGGATTAAGTTCGATATTAGATATAAAATCAAATAATTTTGTGTCCTGGGCACTATTTGCTGATGGGCAGGAATTAGGCTTAATGAAATTTATATATGAAGATAAATGGAATTATCGTGATTCTTATATTAATTATCCAGATAACTCAGGATCTATTAATTGTTTTGATGTTAATGATAGTATGGTTTTCATTGGTATGAGTGGTGGTTTGTACTCATGTAAGATTAGTGACAATATGAAAGATCCAAATAATTGGAATGAGATAATTGTTAATTTTGAAAATTCAATCACTTCTATGGATTTAATAGATAATGAATTGTTTTTTACAACAAAAAATAGCTTATATAAATATAATTTTGTTTCCAATGAATTAGTTGAAATAGAATTTTCCAATAATTTAGAGAACGCTAATAATCTAGTTGTATTTAATGAAGAAATATGGCTGAGTGATGAAATAGATATATATGGTAAAATTTTTAATAATGAAATACAGTTACAATCAAACCTGCAAATAAATTCAATTAATTATCTTTTCAATAATCAATTAGTGGCTGGAACAAATCATGGTTTTTTATTTATCCAACAAGATTCTGAAGAAGAATATTATTTTGATAACTTAATTCCAAATGCTCCAGCTACTGGAAAATTTTCAGCGATTACTATACTTGATGATGGTCGATTAGTGGGTGGGAGTAACCAAGGAATTTCTATCTATAATGGGCAAGGGTGGAGGAATATTTTAGAAGTCAAAAGTAGTGGGACTCTTTCAATTAATGAAAAATACGACTATGGTTATTTTATAGGAGATACTGTTCCTTATGATTTTGGTGAATATATAGCAGATATAGAGCAAGGGCCAGATGGGTTAGTTTATTGTGCAATCCGTGGGTCCAGAGTCTCTTATGGCAATCCACAAAGATGGAGCGGAGGAGTGATTATTATAGACGTAGACAACCCAGAAAATATTTCTGTCATTGACACTACTTATTTAAGCTATCATACAACATCTGGGAATTCAAGACCTTACCAAGTAGTCTTAGATATTGAATTTGATAATGATGGAAACTTATGGATAGTTAATCCTTATTGTATAAATGGAAATAATCCTTTACATGTTAAATCTAGTAACGATATTTGGAAACATTATGGTTCATCTGAGACAACTACATTAATAAGTCAATCTCCAGTATCTATTTCATTTGATTCTTGGGATAGAGTGTGGTTGTCAGCATTCCAAGCTGAAGAAGCTAATTTAGGCCTTTATCCAAATGGTGGTATTTATTATCTTAATTATAATGGTATGCCCTATAGTCCAATAGATTTTTCATGGAATATTATTCAATATAGTGGAACAGTTTGGTCTCTAGCAATGGGTAGAAGAGATAGGTTATATTATTTGACGCCAACTGGTTTGAATTATTTTGATTTAAAAAATGGTGATAACCCAATTATTAATGAAAATTCCAATGCTTATTTCCCAAATATTTCTTTTGGAAAGGAATCGGGTATTAAAGTCGATAATAATGGCAATATATGGACATACTCTCCTACCCAAGGAATACATGTCTTGCTAGAAAATACAACCTATTGGCCGGATATAAATGGATTTAGGGAACATAATAGTCCTTTACTATCTGATGAAATCACAGATATTGAATTTGATTATCAAAGAAAACTTGCTTATATCGCTACCAATAAAGGAATAAACATACTTAGAATCCCTTATGGTGATTCAATAACAGACTATGATAATATAAAAATATTTCCTAGTCCATTTTATCTCCCCTCAGAAAAAATGATGATTGTAGATGGGTTAAAATATAATTCATCAATGCTGATTACTTCTTTGAATGGCGAAGTTATAACACATATTGAATCAAGTGGAATAAATATTGATGGCGACCAGTTATCTTGGGATGGGAAAGACAATGATGGCGATTATGTTTCTTCAGGTGTATATCTATTATTAATTTATGGGGAAGATGGTTCCAGAATTGAGCAAAAAATTACAGTTATAAAACAATAGGCAGTGAAAAAAGCAGGGCATTTGATAATGCTAAGTTCTAATATATTTTGATTTGTAATAGAGCCAAAAAATAACAAATGAAATACTTGCGAATGTTAGAAAGTTGGATATTCCTAATGGCATATCAATAAACAAATTATTGATTCCTAAACTTGCAATAAATGCTAATAATAAACCCATAAGTGATTCACCAGCTATTAAGCCTGAAGATAATAGAAGTCCATTATCTAAAATTTTATCTGATGATTTTTGACTGTCATTTTGATTTTGAACAAAATAAGAAATAAGTCCTCCAAGTAAAATTGGAGTAGAAAGACCAAAGGGAAGATAGATACCCACAGCTATTGGCATCAAGTGAAGCCTAAACTTATAGTTTTTTAACTCTAAGAAAAAATCGCATACTGTAATAAAAAGGCCAAGCAACAAGCCTATTTCTATCATATCCCAAGGTATACTATCGTCACCAAAAAACCCATTTACAAGACTTGCAAATAGTCCAGCCTGGGGTGCTGACAATTCTTTTCCACCAATCCCACCGGGTGTGTTCTCATGTAATAATTGAAGTATAGGAGCCATAATTAACGATGCAACAGCGACACCCATTATTTGCATTATCTGTTGTTTATAAGGGCTAGCACCTACTATGTGTCCAGTTTTGAGGTCGTTGCAGACATCTCCTGCAGTACATGCCGCACAACATACAATTGCAGCAACCCCAAGGGTCGCAATCATTCCTTCAGTACCAGAAAACCCAAAAATATAAAGCAGACCTCCCGTAAATAAGACTGTAGTAATGGTCATGCCTGAAACTGGTGAATTAGAATTTCCTACTAGACCAACGATGTAAGATGCTACAGCCGTAAAAAAAAATGCCATCAAAATCATAATAAAAGTAGTTACTAATGCAATAGTAATATTTTTTGTGATGTATATATACAGAGAGCTAATTAAAATAATTGTTAGAAATGACAAAATATTAATTGCTTTTGATGAAATATTACGACTGGTATCAGAAATATTAATACTATTTGTTTTTTTATTATTAAATAATATTATAACTGCGTCAAGTAATCCTTTCCTAACTCTAAAAATAGACGATATACCTCCAATTACCATAGTACCAACTCCTATATATCTAATTTTAGTCGACCAAATATTCCATGCATCTTCAATAGGAAGGGCGCCAGAATCAAAACCATAACTAAGAATGGGGATTCCAATTATCCATCCTAAAAAACCACCTATGAAGATTAGAATAGCAACGTTTAATTTTACAATATACCCAACTGCAATCAATGCAGGAGATATATCTCCACCAAAGTAAAAGATTCTATTATTTAATATAATAGCTCCCTCAAGAATATTTTTTAAAATTCCTAAAAATGAAATGAGTGCTTTAAATGCGCCACCAACCAAAGTCCCTTTGATAATATACATAGCCCTATTTGATTCTTTAGATTCGGTACCGGCGTTTAGAACAGAAGCGCATGCTAGGCCTTCTGGATATTTGAGGTTATGATCATTCTTTACAATAAAAACTTGTCTCATTGGAATCATAAATAAAATTCCTAACAGGCCACCAGTAAAAGCTATGAGAGTAGTAATAATAAAATCAAACCGTTCCCATGCACCAATTATGATAAGTGCAGGCATTGTGAAAATGATTCCTGCGGCAAGAGATTCACCTGCAGAGGCAGTAGTTTGAATTTGGTTTGCTTCAAGTATGAAACCATCATCTGATTCTTTATTTATGGTTCTAATATACCGAAGAAGAAGCATTCCTAATACTGCAGCTGGTATTGATGCTGATACAGTCATTCCTGCTTTAAGTCCAAGATAGACATTAGCAGCACCCATAACGATTGAAAGGATGAGGCCAATAAATATTACTCTAAGATTTAAACCTTGCATTTTTTTAGTTAAGTAATTACTACATTATAAATATTTTTTATTGTAATAAGTAATGCTTTAAAATAATTAAATAAAATTCAAAGAAAACTATTAATTAATGAAAATAATTTTTTAATTTTTATTCAAATTATTAATTTATTGTACGATGTTTGGACAGATAGCTGAAGAATTTCAAGTAATATTTAGAAATATACGTGGACTAGGTAAAATAACTGATTCTAATATTGGTAGTTCTATAAGAATGGTTCGTAGAGCTCTTATTGATGCTGATGTAAATTTTAAAGTTGTTAAATCTTTTATTTCAAGAGTTGAGAAAAAAGCACAGGGAACAAAAGTCCTTAAATCAATTAAGCCAGGTGAACAATTTGTAAAAATAATTAGAGATGAATTGATTTCTTTATTAGGGACAGAACAGAAAAGTATAATTCACAAAAACAAACCTTCTGTTATTATATTAATTGGACTCCAGGGAGCTGGGAAGACCACAACATCAGCAAAACTAGCTCTTAAATTGAAGGAATCTGGAAAGTCAATTCTTATGATTGCTGCAGATGTCTATAGGCCAGCTGCAATTAATCAGTTGCATAAACTTGGTGATAAAATAAATATCCCAGTATATAGCGAAGAGATTAACGACCCTGTTGAGATATGTCGCAGAGGAATTAAAAAGGGGCGTTCTCAAAAGAAGGATGTATTGATTATTGATACTGCAGGAAGACTACATATTGATGAATCGATGATGAGTGAGCTAAAAAATATAGTATCTGAGAGCAATCCAGATGAATTATTTTTTGTTGCAGATGGGATGACAGGTCAAGATGCAGTAACATCTATACTTCCGTTCTATGATTTATTACCTCTTAGTGGTGCTATTTTAACAAAAATGGATGGTGATACAAGAGGTGGTGCAGCTGTATCATTAAGGGAAGTAACCGGTTTGCCTATCAAGTTTATAGGTACTTCTGAAGCTCTTAGTGGCCTTGAATCATTTAATCCAAAAAGGATTGCAAATCGTATTTTAGGGTTTCATGATATAGTATCCATTGTTGAAAGAGCTCAGAAATCTGTGGATATAGAGGACGTAAGAAATATTAATAAAAAATTAATCACAGATTCTTTTAATTTTGATGATTTTAGGACACAACTGCAGCAATTAAAAAGCATGGGTTCTTTAAAAGAATTAATTACCTTAATTCCTGGGATAAGTAAAAGTAATTTTAAACAAGACAATATGGATAATCGCCAATTAATTTGGACAGAAGCTATTATTAATTCAATGACAAAAAGTGAAAGGAAAAGTCCTGAAATTATAAATGGAAGTCGTAGATTACGGATATCAAAAGGTAGTGGAAGAACATTACAAGAAGTTAATAATCTACTTAAACAATTTTATAATATGAAAAAGATGGTAAAAAGAATGAATAAGATTAAAAAAAATAAAAATATCTTGACAGTAATGTCAGAATTTGGAAAATTTTAACTAAGGAGTAATAAATTGGCAACAAAAATAAGATTAAAACGAATTGGACGTAGAAATAGACCTTTTTATCGGATGGTGGTAATGGATGCTAGAAATAGACGAGATGGTGCTGCAATTGAGGAATTAGGGTGGTATAATCCACTTGATTCAAATATGCAATTTGAATTAAATAATGAAAGAATTATACACTGGTTGTCTGAAGGTGCTGAACCAACAACAGCTGCAAAAAAAATACTTCGTCATTCTGGCATAAGTCATAAATGGCATCTTATGAAACAAGGTTTGGATAAAACGGATATTGATAAAGAGATGGAAAAATGGAAAATGAATCGTAAAGATGTATTAGAAATGCGTATTGAAAAAGCTGATAAGAAAGAAAAAAAGAGTAAACAGAATGATGATAAAAAAAGAGATAGTTTAACAGATGAAGATGCTTCTGATTCTGACATTGAAGATGCTAAAGATATAGAAGAAGGTGAAAAAAGTGCTTCCAATGAAGAAGAATAATTAAAAATCAATCATTATTATCATTATTGAACAACATGGAGGATGTTATGTTAGAATTTATAGAAATGGCAATAAAACTTTTGGTTGATAAACCAGATGAAGTAAAAGTCGATATTGTTGAAACAGAACAGAGAATAATCTATGAATTAACCGTTGGTGAAGGTGATTATGGGAAGGTTATAGGAAAGAGTGGTAGAAATATTTCTGCAATTCGCACGATAGTTTTTGCAATTAATGCAAAGCAAGGTGGTAAACGAGCTAGGTTAGATGTTATTGATTAAATGAGAATATGTATTCACCCTATTGCTAAAATATCTAGTATTTCTGGATTATGTGGAAATGTAAAACTGCGTCCTTTATCAAGGTATTTTGATGAATATATTGACCAAAAAAAGTTAATGTTAGGTAATACATCTGAAAAGTCTAAAGTGGTTTTGCTAGAATTGATTTTAGGTATTGGAAAAAAAAGACGTTTTAAATTTAAAGGGGTAGACTCAGTAATTGCAGCAAAAGAAATTTTAGGTAAAACTTTATATGCACAGGCAGATGCTAGTGATAAAATAAATATGATAAGTAAAAATTTATTAGGTTATAGAGTCATTACTGATATTGGTGATTATGTAGGGTTATTAAAAGATGTGATGTGGTTACCAAGTAATGATGTGTATATAATTCAATCTGACTCTAAAGAATTCCTCATTCCAATCATCCCAGAAGTAATTAAAAGTCTAAATCATAAGAAAAAAAATATTATTATCACACCCATGGATGGTTTATTAGATTGAAGAATATTACAATCATTACTCCTGTTCCTGATTTAATTAATATATTTATTAAAAACAGTATGCTTAGAAAGGCTATTGAAAATAATGTGGTACAAATCAATGTAATGAACTTGAGGGAATATGGTAAGGGGAAATATAGGCAAATAGATGATAATCCCTATGGAGGTGGAAGTGGTATGCTTATGATGGTTGAGCCTTTGTGTAAGGCGCTGGAGCACGCAATAGAACAGATGGATAATTCAAACGTAGTAGTATTATATCCTACTGCGCAGGGCAAAATATGGAATCAAGAGTCTGCCGTAAATTTAAGTCAGTATAATAACATTATAGTAATATGCGGACATTATAAAGGTATAGATGAGAGAGTCATTGAAAAATATGTAACGCATGAATATTCTATCGGTGATTTTATTATGACAAGTGGTGAGTTACCAGCAATGTTGATGCTTGATAGCGCTGTTAGACTTATCCCAGGAACTTTAAACAATATTGAATCTGCATTAACTGATACTTTTACATATGGTTTATTAGATCATCCTCATTATGCATATCCAAGGTCTTATCAAAACATGAATGTTCCTGAAGTCCTCATCAGTGGACATCATAAAAATATTGATTCTTGGAAACAAGAACAAAGAGAGAAACGTACAAAAGAACGGAGATTGGATCTTTGGGAAAAATATACAAAACTAAAAGAAATTGAACTGGAGAATAATAATGAACAAAATTCATGAATCAACAAAGGAATTTTTAAAAAGTGAATTGCCTTCTTTTGAATCTGGAGATACTCTTTCGATAGATGTTCGAGTCAAAGAAGGAAATAAGGAAAGAATTCAAAAATATGAAGGCGTTGTTATAGGAAGAAGAGGAGGCAGTGGCCTTGATGCTTCTTTTACAGTAAGAAAAATAACAAACGGAGTTGGAGTAGAACGTATTTTCCCATTACACTCGCCTATGATAGCTGGAATTGAGGTAAAACGAAGAGGAAAGGTGCGTAGAGCAAAACTTAATTATCTTAAGAATGTTACTGGTTCCAAAGCTGCTAGGATTGAAGAAAAACGATAATATTTTAACAGATTATATTTTAGCCCCTATGTAGATGATTTTTACTGAAGGGGCTTTTTTGTTTTAAGTTTAATAAATAATGTTTCGAATCAAAGAAAACTTTTATTTTAGTTTTTATGAAAAAAAATATATTAAAAAATTTACCATCAGTTAATAAAGTATTACTTTATGTTCAGCAGCGAACTACGCTCCATGAAGATTATTTAAAATATTTAATTAATTCTGAATTAACACTAATGAGAAGTAAGATTGTCGAAAATAAAATTCAACAAGACAAAGAAGAAATTTTTTCATATATCGCTAATCGTATTTTATCAAGTACTTCAAAAAAATTAACAAATCTAATAAATGGAACGGGTATTGTATTACATACTGGTTTTGGAAGAGCTCCTTTTCAAGCCTCTACTTTAATTAATCTTGCAAAACGTATGGAAGGATATGTTAATCTAGAATTTAATCTTGAAAATGGTAAAAGAGGTGATAGACAGAATCATGTAAGGGATTATATTAATGCTTTATGTGAATGCGAATCTTCATTAATTGTAAATAATAATGCTGCAGCGGTTATGTTGGCGATAAATGAATTAGGGCAAAATGGTGAAGTAATAGTTTCTAGAGGGCAACTGGTTGAAATAGGTGGTTCTTTTAGAATCCCTGATATAATAAACAAAAGTGGTTGCATATTAAAAGAAGTTGGTACAACAAACAGAACTCATGACAATGATTATGTTAGTGCAATTACAAATAAGACTAAATTAATTTTATGGGTTCATACTAGTAATTATGTTATAAAGGGTTTTACTCACGCGGTTTCATTAAAAAAATTAGTTACAATAGGTAAAAAATATAAAATACCAGTTATGGTAGATTGGGGAAGTGGCTCTTTATTGGATATGAGGAATTTAAATGTTGCAAATGAGAAAAAAATAAGAGAAATAATGAAAGTCCAGCCTGATATTTTAACCTTTTCAGGTGATAAGCTAATAGGTGGGCCACAATCTGGATTAATTATTGGAAAGCAAGAAATAATAACTTCACTGCAAAGGAATCCAATATATCGTACTATAAGATGTGATAAAATCACTATAGGATTAATGGAAGAAACTTTAAGGAATTATAAAGCTGAATCATTTTCCAAAGACAATTTATCCCTTACACTACTTACAACATCGCGAAAAAAACTATTAAATAGAGGAAAGAAAATTTTATTAAATCAAACTAAAAGAAAAATTGCTGATTTAGGAATTGAATTAATTGAATCTTATGTAGAAGCTGGAAGTGGATCATTGCCTGAAAAAAAAATAGAAAGTGCAGCAATTGTTTTCAACCCAAAATCAGTAAAAATTGAAGATTTGGCAAAAAATCTTCGTTGTGGAAGCACCCCAGTTGTTGGATATATATCTGGAAATAAATTATACATTGATTTAAAAGCAGTTTTGCCAAATCAGATCTCCTCTTTATCTCAAGCAATAGAAAGGTTATAGATTGTCTCAATTAGTAATTGGTACAGCAGGTCATATTGATCATGGTAAAACATCGTTAGTTAAGGCAATTACTGGAACAAATACTGATAATTTAAACGAAGAAAAAATACGTGGGATGACCATTGATCTTGGTTTTGCATATTGGAATAAATCAATAACAATAATTGATGTTCCTGGCCATGAAAAATTTATTCGAAATATGGCTGCTGGTGCTGCAGGAATACATTTTGGTTTGGTTGTTGTAGCCGCTGATGATGGAATAATGCCTCAAACAATAGAACATATAGACATTCTAACTCTTTTAGGTGTAAATAAAGGATGGGTAGCTATTACTAAGATTGATATTGTTGATGATCCTGATTGGATTGAGCTTGTTGAAATGGATATTTCTGATTGTCTTTCTGAAAGGGGTTTTAAATCATTCTCAATCAGAAGAATAAATAATATTAATCATGAGGGTGTAGATTTACTTAAAAAAGATATCCTCAGTATAGAAAATAGAAAGATTCAATCACTAAATAAAAAATTTAGAATGAATATAGATAGAGTATTTAGTAAAACTGGATTTGGTACTGTCGTAACGGGAACTGTATTGAATGGAACTGCAATAACAGGCGAAGAAATAGAGATATTTCCTGCAAAATTAAAATCAAAGATTAGAGGTTTGCAATCTCACGGCGGTAGTACTAATATAGTAGAGAAAGGGGATAGGGCTGCAATTAATTTATCTAATATGAAATCAGTTAAATTACATCGTGGAGATATTATTTCAACACCAGGGATACTTAACCATTCAAAATATATAATTGCAAATATCCAGATGATTCAATCAACACATTGGAAAATAAAAAATAACCAAAGATTAAGATTCCATTTTGGAACAGTTGAAGTTTTAGGTAGAGTCATTTTTCATTCTCCAATGGTATTAAAAAAAGGTAATAAAATAAATTTAATTATCAAATTAGAAACAGAGCTTTCAACTGTAATGGATGATTTATTTATAATACGATCTTATTCCCCAATGGAAACTATTGCTGGAGGATTAGTATTAAATCCAAATCCAAAAGGTAATTGGAAAGAACTAATTGAAATATGCCCTCAATTACCAACAGATTCATCAAAAAGATTTGAGTTTTATGTTTCTTATAATTGGAGTAAACCAAAGTCTATTAATGAATGGAATAATTTATTTTTTAATTCAAATATTAATATTGAAAAATTAATTGAATTATATGGGCTAAAAGTATCAAAAAATGGAATAGTATATTCAATCAAGGGAAAGAAACAAGCCACGAAAGATATTTTAAGATACTTTAATGAGTCTTATGAAAAAAACCCCTACAGAAAAATATTAACCTTCTTGTCTATTAAAAATAATCTTAATTGGTCTGAAAGATGGTTGCAAACAATTATAGAAAATTTAGCTAGTAAAAAATTAATAAATAATGAAGTAGGTGGTTATTCTTTATCTAATTATCAAATAAATATTATAGAAGAAGATGTTAATGCTATAAAGGATATTGAAAAAATATTGTTTGATTCAGAAATGGAACCTCTTCTTATCAATGAATTAATAAATATTACGGGATATAAATCAAAACGTATAGGTGATTTATTACATATTTTAATTTCAGAAGGAAAAATAGAACATTTAGGAAATGATATATATATGCATAAGATTAATTTGAGTAATTTAATTAAAAATCTTAAAATATATTTTTCTAATAATAAAACTTTGAAAATCAGTGATTTCAAAACATTGTTTAATCTAACTCGTAAAACTGCAATCCCATTGCTTGAATACCTAGATAAGTATGATTATACAAAACGAAATCAAAATCTGCGTATTCAAGGAAAATCTATGAGATGAAAAAAAATTTTTATATAAATACACCTGTAATGAAGCAATATTTTGAAATAAAAGAAAAATATAATGATACTATTGTTTTATTTAGAATGGGTGACTTTTATGAGACGTTTTTAAACGATGCCGTTTTAACCTCAAAGATTTTAGGAATTGTTTTGACAAAACGTTCTAATGGAAAAGCTGCAGATGTTGAACTTGCAGGGTTCCCATATCATTCTTTAGACAATTATTTACCCAAACTTGTTAAAGCAGGACATCGTGTAGCAATATGTGAGCAAGTTGAAAATCCTAAGCTATCCAAAGGAATTGTTAAACGCAAAGTAATAGAGGTCGTAACTCCAGGAACTTTATCTATTGATAAAACACTTAATAATAAATTAAATAGATATATCGGTTCAATTATTACAATTAAAAAACAATCTGGTTTTTCTTTTTTGGATTCTTCCACTGGAGAATTTTATGTAGGTGAATGTTCCAATGAGGAACTCAATGGTTTTTTATTAAAGTTTTTGCCTCAAGAAATTATTTTGTCAGATAAAGAAACTTATTCTAAATCTAATTGGTATTTAGAATTCCAACCATTCATTTCAAGAGTTGTAAGTAGCATGTTCGACTATGGAAATGCTTACCGGATTCTTTTGAATAAGTTTAAAGTTAAAAACCTTAAAGGGTTTGGATGTGATAATTTATATTTGGGAATAAGTGCTGCAGGTGCTTTAATTAATCATATTAAAACAAATTTATCCTTGTCCACTAATCATATATCAAAACTATCGCCAGTTTATAAGAAGGGATATATGGGTTTAGATTCTTTTACTATAAGAAATTTAGAGATTTTCAATTCACTTACTTTATCTCAAGGTTTACATGGGACCTTAATTCAATGTCTTGATATGACTAAGACATCAGGTGGTGGTAGATTGTTAAGGAAAGTTCTTATGAACCCTCTAACAGATATATTAAAAATAAAGAAGAGATTAAATATTGTTGAAGCTTTTGTAGAAGATTATCAATTATTAAATAAAATTAGAGATTCGTTTAAAAATACTTCAGATGTACAGAGAATAATTGGAAAATTAAATCAAAACAAAGGCACTCCTAAAGATATAATAGCATTGGCAAACACTTTGGAAAAAATTCCCATATGGAAAAAAAATCTTAAAAATAAGAAAAATAGATATTTGGAAATGTTGGGTAATGAATTTTCTAATATTGAATATATTACTCAAAAAATTATAAATACGCTTAATCAAGATACATCTAATCAAATATCTCAGGGGAATATTATAAAAAGTGGATTAGATGCGAATCTAGATGAATTACGTATATTATTAGCAAACGGTAAAGATTGGATTGAGTCATACAAAAATACACTTAGAAAAAAATTAGATATTCCAAAGCTTAAAGTTGGGTTTAATAAAATTTTTGGATATTATATTGAAGTTTCAAAAGTGCACCAGGAAAAAGTTTCCAATGATTTAATAAGAAAACAAACTTTAGTGAATTCAGAAAGATACATTACACAAGAATTAAAAGAGTATGAAGAGAAAATAATCAGCGCTGAAGAAAAAATTTTAGAAATTGAAACCAATCTTTTTAATGATTTATGCGTATACATATTAAACAATAATGATTCAATCCAAAAAAATGCATCTGCAATAAACCATCTTGATTTTTATTGTTCGTTTTCTTCATTAGCTATTAAAAATAATTATATCAAACCAATAATGTACAAAAATTCTATTTTAGAAATAGAAGAAGGGCGACATCCTGTAGTTGAACAGTTATTACCACCAACTGAAAAATTTATTCCTAACAATACAATAATGAATAATAAAAAGAATCAAATCCACTTGCTTACAGGACCGAATATGGCAGGTAAATCTACCTATTTAAGACAGGTTGGTCTCATTGTTTATATGGCGCAAATTGGTTGTTTTGTTCCAGCTCGAAAAGCAAAAATTGGTATTGTTGATAAATTATTTACGCGTGTTGGGGCAAGTGATAATCTAGCTGGAGGTGAAAGTACCTTTATGATTGAGATGAATGAAGCTGCAAATATTTTAAATAATGCAACAAATAATAGTCTCATTTTACTTGATGAAATTGGAAGAGGAACTTCTACATATGATGGATTATCAATAGCCTGGGCAATCACTGAGTACATTCATAATAAAGAAGATTTAAATGCAAGAACTATTTTTGCAACACATTATCATGAGTTAACTCAATTAGAAAATATATTAGGACGTTTAGAAAATCATCATGTTGAAATAAAAGAATATGACGATTCTATAATTTTTATGCGATCTATATTAAAAGGTCCTGGTGATAAAAGTTATGGTATACATGTAGCGAAAATGGCGGGCTTACCGCAGATGGTAACTAATCGTGCTGAAGAAATTTTATCGCATCATATTGAACAAAATGTAACGAACAAAAAACCACTCCAAATTAAAAGAAAAATAGAATTGTCATTACAAGAAAAGAAAGAGTCAGAACTTTTAAAAAAACTAAAGAATATAAATTTAAACAATATTACACCTTTAGAAGCCTTAAAATATCTAGATGAAATTAAAAAAGATTATAATCTTTAGAATTATAATTGTCATTTTGGCTCTTTGTAACCTGAAGGGCGAGAGGCTATATGTTAAATTTGGATGGGAATTATTTGAATATGTTGTAGATGCAAGGACCGCCTCTCTTGGTAGTGCGACAACAGCTTACCATATGAATACAATTCAATCATCTATTAGTAATCCATCATTACTGAAAAAACGTTTAAATCATATTTCATTAACACATCAGTCAAGATATGGAGGAATGATTAATAATGATCTTATAGGATTTCAAATTGGGACGAAGAAAAAACTAATTAATTTAAATCTTCTTTATGAGGGAATAACAGATATTCCTGATACGAGAGATATGTTATTAGATTGGGGTGAAGATGGTATATTTGGTACTAATGATTATGGTGAAGGAAATGGAATTATAGATCAAGGCGAAAGATTGGATGAAAATAGATTACGTTTTTTTAGTCAATATCAATTAGGATTTCATAGTTCATTTAATATTAGTCTTTTTGATTTTCCATTAGGGATTGGTCTGAAAGTATTATCATATATTGTTGATGATAACTCATCTTTAGGTATTGGTTTAGATTTTGGATATAATAAAATATTTAATAACACATCTATCGGATTTGTAATGAAAAACTTTCCTTCATCAGGATTGATTTGGAATTCTGGTGTTGTAGAAGGAACAGCACCTTCTTTTGTTGCAGGTATATCACATCAAATTAATCATCTAAGTAGATTTTCAATTATTATTAATTCTATGGCTAGTGTTGAAGGCTCAATATCGAATGCAAATTTAGAATCAGATATTACAACTGGTGTTCTATCATTAGATGGGTCTTTCGGAATTGAGTGTAGTTATAAAAATCAATTAATGATTAGAATTGGTAAAAACTCAGTAAATAATCTTACAGGAGGGATTGGATTAAAATGGAATATGATGGGAGTTGATTACTGTTTTTTAAGTACTTCTAATAATTTTACAATGAAGAATCATCATTTAGTTTCTTTGAATGTTTCGATTGATTGGATTATGTCAGTAATTCTTAAAAAGTAATTTTCTGTTTCTTGATATACAGTTCCTAAGTAGTTAATTTTTTCGGCTTTACACTTAAAGGAATTTATGATTACAAGTATGACAGGATATGGGCTGGGGATTTCTGGCCGTGGACAAAAAAAAATTGAAACTGAAATCCAATCAGTTAATGCTAGGTTTCTTGAAATAAAATTTAAAGGTTTATTCTTAGACCAAGAAATAGAATACAAAATCAGGAAACTTATAGAAAATACACTTATTAGAGGGAATATTATGATTCGTATTTCCTACAATAAGAATCAAGATTTTCAAAAAATTATATTTAATAAAGAACGCTTTGAATTAATTCAAGATATATTAAAAAATATACATGTTACCTTTGGGCAACGCCTGAACTTGAGTGATATCATTTCAACTAATGATATATTAAAAATTGAAGATGATGTTCTTACCAATAATAGTTCAGTTATAAAATCAGTTAAAGATGCCCTCAGTCAATTAATTGAGATGAGGAAGAATGAGGGGAAAATCTTATACGAGGATATTTATAATAGGACAGGACATTTGAAAAAGAATTTAATTGATATAAAAATGATTTGTGACAATTATAAGGATGATATATATAAAAAATTACATTCAAAAGTTTCTCAACTTTTAGAAAATGAGAAAATAGATGATGCAAGATTAATTCAAGAAGTAGCACATTTTGTAGAACGTGCAGATGTAACAGAAGAAATCGTTCGTTGTGAAAGTCATCTTAATCAACTAAGTAACTTTATTGAAATTAAAGAACCGGTAGGTAAAAGAATTAATTTTTTACTTCAAGAGGTCGGTCGTGAAATTAATACAATCGGTTCTAAAAGTCCTGATACTGAGGTAACTATTAAAATAGTAGAGATGAAAGGAGAATTAGAAAAAATTCGTGAGCAAACAAGTAACATCTTGTAATGAAGAAAATTATTATTATTTCAGCGCCTTCAGGTGCCGGGAAAACGACTTTATGCAAATCGATTCAGTCTGTTGAAAAAGATATCAAATGGTCAGTATCATATACAACAAGAAAAAAAAGAGCTATTGAAAAAGATGGCATCGATTATAACTTTATTTCAAAGGATAACTTTATGGCGTTTATTAAATCTTCCTTTTTTATTGAATGGGAAGATGTGCATGGATACCTTTATGGAACATCTAAGGAGACCATAGATAATGCTTTATTATTAAACAAAATACTCTTAATGGATCTAGATGTAAAAGGATCCATGAAAATACAGAAGTTGTATCCTGACAATACATTCTCTATTTTTATTATACCTCCTAGTATTAATCATTTAAGAGAAAGATTAAAAAAGAGAGGAACAGATTCTGAAAAACGAATTGAGATTCGCCTTAACAGATTTAAAGAAGAGATGGAATTTCAGGATAAATTTGATTATGTTGTGGTAAATGAAGAATTGAAAAAGGCAAAACTTGAACTTATAAAA